>ERZ1370068.651-contig-10595_pt1 | contig 48188 bp, 50 predicted proteins | sample MGYA00561227_ERZ1370068 | MGnify/ENA primary metagenome ERZ1370068 (study PRJEB38410, sample SAMEA6850437) | metagenome | study: Metagenomic assessment of the ecological functions of the soil: analysis of the soil microbiota associated with the... | reverse complement strand
ATGTCACTTCGTTCAGTTACGTATTGCTGGATTGATTGCAGCGGCGGCGCGCGCCGCTGGCCAGCCATCTGACGACGGTTGCTACAATTTGGTTGGCGGAGAGGTAGGCGCGACCGTGGCCGGAGGCGCGGGGCGGGCCGGCCGCGACGGGCGAGACTCGAGCCGGAATCTGGAAATCGTCAGGCGGGGGCAGGGGGTGGGTCACGTCGAAGGGCCCGGGGTCGTCCGCGAGTTGTTGGGCGAGACCGAGCCCCGCCTGCCTGATGCCCTCGACGATGCAGCGGGAAGAGGTAGCCGCCGTAGGTGTTGGAATGCAGGCCATCGACATAAACCTTGGGCGCGAGCGCCGGACCGAGCGCCTGCGCGAGAGCGTGACCGACATCGCGTTGAGATCGATAAAGGCAGCGCCAGCCATTTTTTCCGACCTCAGCAGCGACCTTCGAGTAGTCACCGAGGCCGGCGATGTTCCAGTTCGCCGGTACGGATGTTCGCACCTTGGTCATGGGCGGACGATGACGGGGATGCGCCGACGCTTCACCTCGACGGCGTAAGCGGCAGGCAGCCGCTGTACTCGGTGTTGGCCTCAGGTGGGTGTGGACCAGTCGCCGGTCGTGTCACTCACGCGGGGCCAGATGCCCCGTCGTGGCCCCGCGTGTTGAGGTCATTGTGACCGAATTGCATGAAGACGTAGTCGCCCGGTTTCATCTCGCCCATGACCTTTTCCCAGCGGCGCGGGCGCGAACTTTCAGCGTCTGCTGGATTCGGCGTGGTTGGCGATCGCGACCGTGAGCCCGAACCAGCGCGGCAAAATCATACCCACTGCCGTAGGCTCGCTCGTCTGGGTCATTGACGGTGGAGTCGCCGATCAGGAAGCGGTGGTGGCATCTTCGATCTTCTCGATCTCCATCGCGGCCACGGCCGGCCGGGTGCCGCTGAACTGCAGCGTGAGCTTGCCATCCCAGGTGGCGGTGACGGCCTCGTTGGTTTGCCGGGTTCCATTCCCGGGTGTTGAGCTTGATGCTGTTGCCCGGCGGCATGGCAGGGTGCGCACGTTGACGATGAAGGTCCGGCTCGCGAACTCGCCGGCGGCAGCGGTACGGACGCGCTCCAGCATGAGCCGGCGGCTCTCGGCCTTGACGGTCGTGGTGGATTCCGCTGTCGCGCTACCCAGCTTCACCGTCACGCGATAGTTGCCCGGCTCGACCAGGACCGAGAAGCGAAAGATCGGCTGTACCCCAGGCCTCGGACCATGGCCGGCTTTCGGATCGAAGGGCATCCGGCCCGACGAGTTGGTAACCGTCTTGCAGGGGGCGCAGTGGAATTGAAGGAGAATTTCCAAGTGGTGGGCGCAGTTTGGGCGAAGGAGGGCAGTGAGCCGGCCCAGGAGTAGAATCAACAGCAACAACACACCCCGGCGCGTTGCGCCACCCCTCTCAGAGGATTCAATCCCAAGGTGGCGAAGATCCCCTCTCGAGAGGGGTGCCCGAAGGGCGGGGGTGTGTTGGTTCATTTTTCCGGGCGGGCGCTGTCGGTCGGCAACGGTGCTGTCCCTATGCCCGGGCGCAAGTGGCCGGCGGATCGCCAGCGCCGTTACCGACACAACATCACCAGAAGACACGCCCCGCCCTTCGAGCACCCTCTCGAGGAAGAGGATCTTCACCATGGCCCTCTCTGGAAGTCTTTTTCGAGAATCATGTTGTTGCTGTTGTGGGCCGGCACTATCTCGCCCAGACCGCGCCCTACCGAGAAATTGTCCTTCAATTCCACTGCTGTTCCACAATGGGCAGGCCAATCGCCTCTTCGATCCAATAACTGAAATTTCTTTCAGCTTCTCGGTGTCAGCAATATCGCGGCGACAATGAAGCTGATGATCAGACCGAGAGCCTCGGCTCGACCAAGTTTCGAGGCGAGAGAGATCGGCTGTACCCCAGGCCTCGAGACCATGGCCGGCTTTCGGATCGAAGAGGGCATCCGGCCCGACAAGGTTGGTAACCGTCTGAGGCGCAGTGGAATTGAAGGAGAAATTTCCAAGTGGTGGGCGCGGTTTGGGAGCAGGAGGGCAGTGGGCGACCCAGGAGGTAGAATCCAACAGCAACAACACACCCCGGCGCGTTGCTGCCTCTCAGAAGTTTCAGTAAGGAGTGGCGAAAGATCCCCTCTCGGGGGTGGCGCAACGCGCCGGGGTGTGTTGTTGCTGTTGATTCTACTCTGGGCCGGCTCACTGCCCCTCTTCGCGGTCGTTGTCGGAGATCTGCTCGCGCAGCTGGCGGATCAGCGGATCCGGGTTCGGTCATGGTCTGCCCTCCAGCTTGACGTAAACCTTGGGCTTCGCGCTGCCGTGCATGCTCAACACGCTTGGTACGGATACGTGACGCGGGCCGTGACCGGTTCCGCCGCGCGTGGGCGTCTGCTCGCGCACGTAGACGTGAGATGCCGCCAGCGCCGCTCGACCACGCGCAGGACGCGGAGCGAAGTAGCCCGTCGAGGCAGGGGCCGGGGGCGATCCGCGGCGGCGACCTGGTCGCGGTCCCAGTTGTCGCGGCGGAATCCTCGGCGCCCGGCCGGGCATGGTCGCGATCGAGGCGCCTTTCGAAGAGAGGCCGGCGAGAGTGGTAGACCGCCCGTGACCTTCCGGGTGAACTCGATCGTGCCGAGTTGCGGGGTCAGGTCGGTGTACGGCACGGGTTCCGTCTTGCCGGTCACGCCCGCCGTGTAGAGCAGCCAGCCGGCTCCGGCCAGGGCGAGCGCCGCGGCGATGACGGCGCTACCAGTAGATGTAGACCGCGAGTGCCGTAGTCGATCCACTGGGTAGACCCGGTACGCCACCCAGAGCGGGATGCGCACGCAGCCGTGAAGCTCCGCAGGATGGGGCGGGACCGCTGTGGTAGCCGTGGATCGCGAAGGCGCCGACGAAGAACGAGGTGAAAGGTACATCGCGAGGGCGTTGGATCCCGGCACTCCATGCTGTACACGCCAGTGGCCGGGCGGCGTGTTACCCGTCGCGCCGGTCGAGACGGGGACGATCAGCGCCACCTTCCCGTCGCGGACGAGGAACAGCACCTGCACTCCTTGTCGACCTCGACGTGGTCGCCGGATAGCGGGCGCCGCGGATCCCGTGCACGCTGCAGCTCCGCCAGAAGCGCGCGTGTCGACGGCACCCGTGCGGGGTCAGGCCGTTGCAGCTTCTGGAAGGCGATCACGGCGTCACGTCTCGTCGCGTCGAAGTAGCCGTCGATCTGACCGAGCGCGTAGTGGAGCTCGCTCAGCCGGCGGTCGAGCTCGTAGACGCTCGGGCCGGACAGGAGCCGGCCGACTGGGAAGGGGAGGAAGACGATGCGTTCGAGGGTCCGGCGCGCCTGGAGGTACCCGGGCGCAGGCTGCGCGAGACACGGACTCGGTAGGCGCCGGCACGAAGGCCGTAGTTGAGGGGCGATGCGGATTCGACCGTGACCGCTGCGGGCTCTGACGAGCCGCTTCCCCGCCAGACCGAACGGTGAGCGTTCCGGCGACCGCGAGGGCGCGCTCGAGGCGAGAACGGAGACGCCGGCCCAGTTGGCCGGAGCCGAGGAAGGCGGTGTCGAGCCCCGGCCGCACCGCGAGCGTCACCGCCTCGGAGACCGCGCCTGCGTAACGGACGGTGTAGCGCTGGTCAGGAACGCCCACCCGCTCCGCGGACGAAGAAGCGCCCGTCCTTGCCGGTCCGCACGCTCGCGATTCGCCGCTCGCCTCGGAAGAGGCCGACCCGCACGCCCTTTCGTGCCGGCACCAGCCGCCCGTGGAAGCGGAGCTTCTGCTGGTAGCAGCCGGCCCGGGGCGCGGCGAGGCTGAGCCCGATCGACGTCTACCGCTACGGCGGCTTGTGTCCGTCTCGCCCGTGGAAGCAGTCGCCGTGACGCGGGCGGTGAACGCGCCTGCAGCGTAAACGTGCTGGACGGCGGGCCGTCGGCGGCGCTTCCGTCGCCGAGATCCCAGTGATACGCGGCGGCATCGCCGGTCGCAGTGAGTGTCACCTGAAGAGGAGCCGGCCCATTCGCGGGGCTCGCCTGCACGCTCGGCAGGCGGTGCCGCGTGCGCCAGCGAGCGAACGCCATGGCCGCCACGAACATCGCTGCACGCCGCACTGTCCGGAGAATACTGACCTACTTGACGAACGCCACGGTCAGCGCGAGCGCGTTGAACGTCCCGTGCAGGAGCATTCCCGGGTAGATGCTCCCGGTTCGCGACGCGCAGGGACGCCACCGCTGCGCCGAAGGGGAAGAGCGCCGCGAAGCCGTGTGGCCAGCCGTGCGCAGCCACGAAGCGATCGATGTGCGCCGGGCGCGAGTGTGGTGCTGATGCGGCCGAGCGGGGCGTAGCCGACTCCGCGGAAGGTCAGCTCCTCGACGAACGGCGCGACCAGGACGACGACCGCCGCGTTGAGGCGCAGAAGGGCACGGCCTTGTCGAGGCTCCCAGCGCGGGGCTCCAGCCCTTGCTCGCGCGCGTGGCGGCGGTCGATTCCAGGAGTGCTTCCGCGATGAGCAAAGCGATCAGGACCACGGCGCGAGGCCGAGCGCGCGCAGCCGCGACTCAGGCCGCCGTAGGCTGAGCGCCCGCGTGCGGTACGCCGTTCGCGATCCACAGCACGATCGCCAGCGTGATCGCGTAAGATCAGGCCGCTGATCGCGGTCACGCTAGCGGTAGAGGGTGTCGGCGGGTGGTTTCCCCTCCGTGAACCGGCTCGCGTAGTTGAGCGCCGCGAGGCTTCCGACGAGCGCGAGCCAGCCGAGGAGCTTGCCGCTGCGCGCCGATCGCCGTGGAGAGTGGAGCCGGTGCGAACCGAAGGCCGGCGGCGCGCGCGCCCTCTTCGTCCGCATCGCTGTCGCCTATCGTGCGGGTCCGATCGGCCGGACTCCGAGGCGCTCGATTGCCAGCTCGAACGCTGCGGGAGCCGGTTTCGACGCGCCTGCCTCGGCCGAGGTCACGACCGCCAGCCTCCGAGGCCGGCCTCGTCGAGATGCGCGCTGCGTGCAGCCCGACGTCCCAGTTCGAGACGACCGCCAGCGCCGGGCCTCTCCGCCGGAGGGTGCGTAGCGACCGCCGCGCTCCGGCAGCGCCTCGAAGTGGATCGAGCCGACGAAGGCGTCCACGAACGCTTCGGTGCGGAGCTCGGCCTCGATGGCATCGAGGAACACCTCCGTGCACTGGAGCCGCAGCCGGGCGAGGGTGTCCGCGTCGCGCCCCTCGTGGGCGTGCTCGCGGTAGTACTCGACCTCGGTCGCGAAGGCTCGCGCAATCCCTCGCCCGCTCGCGCTCGATTCCGCGTTCGCGGAGGCCGCGGTCGAGGTCGGGCACCGGGTCGGCGAGCTCCACGAGGGTGCCGTGGGCGTCGAGCGTCACCGCGTCGAGCTCAGCGAAACGCATCCGGGTGCAGGATCCGAGCGACCTCGACGAGCGACTTCCCGACGGCAGGCCGGCCACGGCGGTACCCGGCGGCACGACTCCGAAGCGGCCGCTCTTGACGGCTGGGCTGCTTCGTCTCGGCGTGGGCTGCGCAGACCGGCGAGCGTCCGGCCGCTGCCCGCGGTTGCCAGGTAGACGTCAGGTCGAGCTGGGTGAGCCGGCGGGCGAACGGCCCAGGCTCGGGGCTCGGGCCCGCGACGTTCTCGCCGTGCGCCTCGGTGATCAGGTCGCCGAGCAGGCTCCGGCTCGGAACCGTGGAGAAGTCGCCCGTGTCGACAGCGAAGACCGATACGGACGGCTCGCCTGCAAGCCTCGCGGCGACGGCACGCCTCGTCCTCTGAATCGCGGCCGTGACGCGTCGCGCGGCGACGGGCTGGTTGGTCAGCAACCCGACGTCGCCGGTCGCTTCGACCAGTCGTCCAGCCGAGTTGTCCGGCTCGACGTAGATCGCCGCATGGGTTGCCGTCCGCGCGTGCGGGGTCGAGCGGGTCGGTGTCGCTCGAGGCGACGATCAGATCCGGATGGGCGCGGCGGATCTCGCCGACGAGCGGAAGCCCGACGAGCGTGTCGTTCACGGTCACCGTCCGGTGCTGGAGCCCGAGTGCCTTCAGGAGCCGCCGAGGGCCGGCGCCGAGCGGGACGATGCGTCTGGCGCGGCGCTGCCGCCGTCGACTGGTCTCCGGCTCCTGAACGGTGACGGGGTAGACCGGGACGAGCGAGCCGGTCGGCTCGCCCGCTCGCCGCAGGCCGTTCCGCCACAGGAGCAGCAGCGGGCGCCAGGACGAGCGTGAGCCTCATGCCACCCATTGCCACAGGGCCCGTTGCACCACCGAGACGCCGAGCAGGAGCGGAGCTGACCGCCACGATCGCCGTGTGCGCGCGCGGCCGGCCGCCGAGCGACGCGAGCGCCGAGGAAGAGGGAAAGATCGTCGAGCCCGAACGCGCGGCATGCGACAGGCAGCGGCCAGCGCTCGCTCGGCACGCTCAGCGGGATCGCAAGGCTGACCGCGGCAGAAGAGCCCGTACGGCGCGCCGAAGCGCCGCCGGGCGATCACCGTCAAGACGGCGAACAGGACGAGGAAGGCGAGGCACCTCGAGGTTGAGCGTGGCAGCCCGGATCGGGTCGGTGTCCCGGACCGCCGTCCAGTAGATGTGCGTGTGCGATCCGGAGGCCAGCTGCTCGATCCCGGCCCAGCCCCGCGCCGGAGGCCGTCCCAGATTCCGCCGAGCGGGCCCGGCGGGCAGGGTGCCGGCTCCAGCAGTCGCTGCGCGCGCAGGAACGCCCAGGGCGTCGCCATCGGCGCGCCAGAGGTAGAGCGGGTAGGCCGCGAAGAGCAGCGGCGCGAGCCGAGCCAGGCTAGCGCGCGAACGCGATCGCGCTCGCGCCAGGCGAGCAGCGCCAGCGCCGGCAGCAGCGCGACGCCCGTCGGCCTGCGTCAGGAGCGCTAGCCCGGCGACGGCGCCGGCTTCCGGCGAACCTGCGCCGCTCGGCGAGCAGGAACGCCGCCAGCGTCAGCAGGAGGTAGAGCGACTCGCTGTAGACGGCCTGGAGGAAAAGGGCGAACGGGAAGAGGGCGAGGTAGAGGACGGCACGCCGCGCGCCATCGCGCGCCGAGCCGCTCTTCGGCGATCCGGTGTAGGAGGAAGAAGGCGCCGAGCGTCGCCGCGAGCGAGACGACGATCCCCGCCAGCACGTAGTGGCCGAAGAACATCCGGCCGAGCAGGCCGACCGTGGCCGGATAGAGCGGGTAGAAGGCTGAGGCTCCGCCCGGACGCGGCGTCGTAGCCGTGCTCCGCGATGCGGAGGAACCAGACGCTGTCCCAGCGCGCCCAGACGTCGGTCACGGCACCGAGGTCGTGCGTGCAGCGAGGGTCGTCCCAGCGCGCGGCGCGCGGGTGCCTGTTCGGGCACGAAGACGAACAGCGCGAAGAGCGCCGCCGCCCAGATCGCGGCCCGCGTCCAGAGGAAGATCTCGGGCACGGGATTCGAGGCTCGGGGCAGACGCAGCTCGCGGCGCGCCGTCCGCGGCTCTCGAACTCGTTGACCGGCGGACACGGCGCGCGATGATACTCGGATGCGCCGACGCTACTTCACCCCGACGAGGCCAACGCTGCTGCCCGAGGTGCGGCCGGCCGCCGAGACGCTCGTCGCGCACCGGCGCGCCGATGGTCGAGGCGACCGCCAAGCGGGCGCACCTCGCCCACGCAGATCGCCGGAAACGGCGGCGACTTCGATCCACAGGAGCCGCGCGAGCTGGAGGAAGAGCTCGAGCGCGAGGCGGAAGGCGGTCGGCCGCGCTGCGTCGAGCGACCTCGAGGCCTGGCGTGCTCGTCAAGGATCTCGACCGGGGCCTCGTCGACTTTCCCGCGCCTGCGCGAGAACGGCGAGGAGGTGCTGCTCTGCTGGCAGAGTCGGCGAGGACGAGATCGCGTTCTGGCACGGCGTCGAGGAGGGCTTCGCAGGCAGGAAACCCCTGCCACTCGACTAACAGGGTTCAGTGAGCGCTCTCGTCTCGACCGGTCGTTTCAGACGGGCGCACGCGCACAGCGCGCGCACCTGACGACGGCACCGCAAGCGGCGCACTAGCACGGCTCCATGCCGCTCTGGGAGCGCATGAGCGTGTTCGGCGGCGTGCTGCTCGCGACCCTGATGGTCGCGCGTCTCGTCGACCGCTGGTTCGCCCGCCGCGACCTGCCCCCGGAGTACGGTCACGCGCTACCGCGTCCTGCGTCGCGGCGCGGTCACGCTGATCATCTTCATCGGCGTCTTGCTCCGGCGCTGCTCGTGATCCCGCAGGTGCGTGCGGTCGCCGCCGGGATCCTGGCCTCCTCGGCCGTGATCGGGATCGTCGTCGGCTTCGCGGCACAGCGGACGATCGGGAACTTCATCGCCGGCCTGCTGATCGCGATCTCGCGCAGCCGCTCCGGCTCGGCGACCACGTCGAGACCGACGGGTCTGACCGGGCGTCGTCGAGGAGATCGGCCTCACCTACACGTTCATCCGGACTCCCGACAACGACCGGCTCGTGATCCCGAACGAGAAGATCGCCTCGGATACCATCCGAAATTCCTCCATTCGCAGCCGAAAGAAGCTCGCGGAGGTGACCGTTCCAGGTCCCTCTCGATCGTGATCTCGACGCCGTCATCGGCCTCCTGCGCGAGCGCGGGCGCCGACGAGCGCGACGTGCGGGTGTCCGGCATCGACGATCGAGCCCACCGTCACGCGTCAGCGTGCTGGGCCTCGGACGAGCCTGCGGCCGAGCAGCTCGAGAGCGAGCTGCGGCTGCGCGCACACGCCCGGCTGCGCGAGGCCGGGGTGTTCGCGTGACGCCCGCCGCCGCCGCGAGGACGACGCCGCGGCGACGGCAACGGAGCTCGACGACATCCTACGCCGAACGCGGCAGGCGACGGAAGGCGCAGGCAGGCGCAGCGCAAGCACCGGACGACGCTGATCGCTCTGCGGTCGTCGCTCGATCGTCGTGCTCGCGCTGATCGCGCGTCGGGTGTCGGGGCCGTGGCGGCGTTCCGGTCGAGCTGCAACCTCGACACCCTGCGGCCGGTCGAGATCGGCCGAGAACTCGTTCGTCTACGCCGCCGAACGGCTCGCTGCTCGGCTCGATCCCGGCCGAGCGGAACCGCGCAGCCGGTCAGGCTCTGGCGGATCAGCCCGTGGACGCGGAAGGCGACCGTCGCGATCGAGGACCACCGCTTCTACGAGCACGGCGGCGTCGACTACGAGGGGATCGCGCGCGCCGCCTGGAAGGACATCAGCGCCGGCGAGGTCGTGCAGGGCGGCTCGACGATCACGCAGCAGCTCGTGCGCAACCTCTACATCTCGAAGCGAGCGGACGTTCAAGCGCAAGCTCAAGGAGGCCTGCCTCGCGATCAAGCTGAGCCGCCGCTGGTCGAAGGACCGGATCCTCAGCGAGTACATGAACCAGGTCTACTACGGCAACCACGCCTACGGGATCGAGGCGGCTGCGCAGACGTACTTCTCGAAGCACGCGCGGAACCTGACGCTCGACCAGTCGGCGCTGCTCGCCGGCCTGCCGCAGGCGCCGTCGCTGTACGACCCGTTGCACCGGCCCGCCGCCGCGCTCGCCCGGCGCGACGCGGTGCTGCGCGCGATGTACGACTACGGCGTACATCACGGCCGGCGCAGTACCGCGGCGCGCGGTCGCGACCGCAAGCTCAGGCTCCGGCCGGGCAGCTCTACACGCGATCCGCGAGCCGTACTTCTTCAGCTACGTGCGCGACCAGCTGATCGCCGAGTACGGCGTCGAACACCGTCCGCTCGGGTGGGCTGCGCGTCTACACGACGATCGATCCTCGGCTTCAGGCCGCGGCTGCGCGAGGCGATCAGAGACACGCTCTACCTCCGCAACGACCCGGCGGCCGCGCATCGTCTCGATCAATCCGGCGACCGGCGCGATCCGCGCGATGACCGCGGTCACCCCGGGCGCACGCGGCAACCAGTTCAACCTCGTCGCCCAGGCGCGCCGCCAGCCGGGCTCCACCTTCAAGACGTTCGTCCTGACTGCGGCGATCGAGCAGGGCATGAACCCGGACTCGACCTACTACACCTCGTCGCCGTTCCACTACCAGCCCGACCCGTACACGCCCGCGTGGGACGTCTCGACCTACGACCACTCGTACTCGGGCACGATCTCGGTCACGAGCGCCACGCTGGCCTCCGACAACACGGTCTACGCGCAGCTCACGCTCGACGTCGGCCCCGAGGCCGTTGCAGAGATGGCTCACCGGTTGGGAGTCCAGTCCGCGCTCGACGTCGTGCCGGCGATGGGCCTCGGCGCGGATGCGATCTCGCCGCTCGAGGAGGCCTCCGCCTACGCGACGCTCGCGGCGGGCGGCGTGTACTCGAAGCCGATGGCGATCCGCAAGGTCGTGCTCGCGAACGGGAAGGTGGACACCGACGCCGGCTGGGGCCAGCCGCAGCGCCGGCGGGCGATCTCCGACGGCGTCGCCTACGAGGTGACGCAGATCCTCGAGGACAACGTTCTCGAGGGCACGGGGTCGGCGCCTACTTCGGTCAGCCCGGCGGCCGGCAAGACCGGGCACGACCGACAACCACGCCGACGCGTGGTTCTCCGGCTACGTTCCTCAGCTCGAGACGACGGTCTGGGTCGGCTATCCGCAGGGCGAGATCCCGATGGAGAACGTCCACGGGATCTCTGTCGCCGGCGGTACGTTCCCGGCCACGATCTGGAAGCTGTTCATGGAGTCCGCGCTCCAGAACGCGCCTTCGCTCGACTGGCGACAGCCCCTGGACCCCGGTCGTCTGGCGGCCCTTCACGCAGGGTCAGTACGCGTCGAGCCTCTCGCCCCCACCGCCCCCGTACTACGCACCGTCGACGACGACCACGGGGACGACGACCAGGACGCGCTCGCCCGCGCCACGACTCCGCCGCCGGCCCAGCGCCCCGCGACTCCGGAGCCACCGCCTCCGCCGCCGCCCCGTGGCTCCACCTCCGCCGCCGACGAATCCTCCTCCCCGCCTCCGCCGGAGTAGCGGCGTGCGGGTGGCGCTGCGCGCCGCAGTCGTCGCGATCCCGGTGTTCCTGGCGGCTTGCGCCGTCCCCGACGGCGGCCTCTTCCGGGCGGCGAGGTTCCGGGACGCTGCACATCTACCAGGGCTATGCCGAGAAGCTCCTGGACGGCTCACTGCCTTATCGGGACGTGTTCGTCGAGTACCCGCCGGGCGCGTTCGCGGTCTTCCTGCCGCCGACTGCCTTCGGCGCCGACCACTACAACGCGGCGTTCAAGACCCTGATGGCGCTCTGCGGCGTCGCGACGATCGTGCTCGTCGCGCTGGTCCTGGTCGAGCTCGGCGCCTCGCGGCGGCGCCTCTACGCCGCCGTCGGACTCCTCGCGCTCTCGCCGCTCGCGCTCGGGCCGATCTCCGCTCAACACCTACGACGCCTGGCCGGCGCTCCTGACCGTGCTCGCCCTGTGGCTCTTCCTGCGCGAGCGCGACGTTCTCGGATTCGGGGTGCTCGGGCTGGCGATCAGCGCCAAGGTCTACCCGCTCGTGCTCGTCCCGTTGGCCTGCATCTTCGTGTGGCGCCGTGCCGGCCCGCGCCGGGTGGGGTCGGGCTCGCCGCGCTGGTCTTGGTCGCGGCTGTTGTCGTCGCGCCCTTTGCCGCGTACGCGCCCCACGGCGTCTTCGAGAGCTTCCGCTCGCAGGCCGAGCGCGGCCTGCAGGTCGAGAGCCTGGGAGCCTCGTTCCTGCTCCTGCTCGACCGGCTCGGGCTGTACGACGCGCAGGTCGTGCGACGACGGGCGTGGCCGGCCGCAACCTGACCGGCGGCGCAGCCGGCTCGGTGGCAGCGGTCAGCCTCGTGCTGGAGGCGCTCGCGGTCGCCACCGTCTGGATCCTGTACGCGCGCGTGCGGGACCCGCGGGCGCGCCTGCCGCTCGCCTTCGCCGCCGCGGTCGCCGGGGTTCATCGCGTTCACGAAGGTCTTCTCGCCGCAGTACCTCGCCTGGCTCGTGCCGCTGGTGGTGCTCGTCGGCGGGACGGCGGGTATCGCCGCGATCTCGTTGGCGGCAGCGGTCGCTCGTCCTCGCGCAGGTGTGGTTCTTCCACTACGGCGCACTCTTCCGGCTCGAGTGGCCGGTCTGGCTCCTGCTCTCGTGCGCGACCTGTTGCGTGGTGGCGCTCTACGCGCGTGCTCGCCGGCGCGCTGAGCCGCGTGGAAGATCAGGATCCCGTCGCGCTCGAAGACCAGTCGCCACTCAGGGTTGCGCCGCAGCCAGGAGAGCTGGACGGCCGTCGGCAAGGGCGCGAGCCGGTCGGCGTAGCCCGGCGCGGTCTCGTCCGCCGCGATCCACTGCGCGTCCTGGAGATACGGGAAGCTGAGCACGCGGCGGCTGGCGGAGAGATGCGCGCCGAGCGAGTTGGTCGCGCTGACGACGGCTCTCGGCGGAATGAGCTGCAGCGCGCTGAGCGGCGATTCGGTCGTGCTCGCTCACCTGGGCCGCGTAGGCCTGGTGCTGTTCCCCGCCCGGGAAGTAGCGCCAGAGCGGGATCGGGCCGAGGAGGTAGTTCGAGACGAGCCCGAGCGCGACGGCTCCCGGTGGCGACCGGCATCGCCGCTCCGGGTCGGCGGCGCACGAGGCGCGCGGCGCCAAGAACGGCCGCGACGATCAGGATCGGCACCAGCCCGGCGGTGTAGTGGAAGCGGATCGACGTCTGTGTGGTGGCCGCCGAGAGCAGGTTGATGCCGAGCTCCGGGAGCGCCGCGATCAGCACGAGCGGCGCGAACACGACCAGCAGGCCGAGCGGGAGGACGAGGCGCGCGCGAGGTAGCCCGAGGCCGCGGCCGGTGACGGCTGTCGTGACGATCTTCCACGGATCGGTGATCGCCGTGTGGACGATCCCGCCCGGAGTGCTGCCCACCTCGCTGTAGCGCGTGAAGAAGCTCGATGTTCCCGCGCGGTTGAAGTGCGGGATCACGATCTCGATCGCCACCAGCGCGACCGCGGTGCCCGCGACGAAGATCGCCGCGCCCTGCAGCCGGCGCCCGGTGCGAGAAGGCGTACCAGATGCCGAGCCCGGCCACGACGAGGGCGACCTCCTCCTTGGTTGTGGCCGCCACAGAGCCCGAAGGCCGCGAACGGGCAGGAGCCGGTCCTCGTCGAGGTACCAGAAGGCGAAGAGCAGCAACGGGCATGCGAGCGCCGACCGGATGGAACTCGTTCAGCGTCAGCCACTGCGTCGGCGGGTAGAGGAGGTAGGCGAGCGCAAAGCCGAGCGCCGCGCTCGGCTCGAGCCGAGGTGCTTGTCGGCGAGCCAGTAGACCGGAAGCGCGCCGAGGGCGACCGCCGACTGCCTGGACGACGAGCAGCATGTCCGGGCTCGGCCAGACGAGCCAGAGCGGCGCGAAGGCGGCGAGGATCGGGTCGAAGTGAGCTCGCCAGACGAGAGATCTGGTCGCCGCGGAGTCCGGTGATCTGGAGCGGATGCCCGTGGGCGGTGGACCAGACCGCCTGCACCATGTTGCCGAGGTCGAAGCGTCCGGTCGAGAAGGCCCGGTGCCGAAGGATCGAAAGCGCGGAGAGCCCGGCTGCGTAGGCGGCGATCGCGACCCAGAGCAGGACGCGTGGGCTGGTTCGGCTCACGCTCATGAGCTTTCAGGACCCGCTCGAGCAGTGCACGCCATCGCGTGCCGAGGACACTGCTCACTCGCCTGCGCTCTCGTAGGCCGCTCGACCACCGCTCGCGAGGCGACGCGCGAGCTCGGGATCGGCTGCAAGCCTGAGCAGCGCATCCGCCAGCGCCGCCGGGTCCCCGGCGGGACGAGAGAGCGCTGTGTTCGTGTACGAGCAGCTCGCGAGCAGCCGGGGTATCGGCCGTGACGAGCGGCGTGCCGCAGGCGAGTGCCTGGAAGGCCTTGTTCGGGATCACCCGCAGCGCCTTGTCGGAGGTCCCGAAGATTCCGAGCGCGCACGCCGGCTCGGTGCAGCTCCTGGGGCAGCTGCTCGTACTCGACCCACGCGGATCCACTCCACGTTGGCGCGGCTGTCCGTTCGAGCAGCGAGTCGAGCTGGCCGCTGCCGACGATCCGGAACCGCAGCTCGGGCGCCGCGCGGGCGGCGGCGAGGATCGTCTCCACGCCGTGGAGTGGGATCAGCTTGCCGACGAAGAGCGCAGTGAACGGCTCGTCGGCTGCCCAGCCCGGCTGGAAGATCCGCTCCTCGGCGCCGACGAACGCGACTTCCACGCTCTCCGGCCGCAGGTCGGCCAGCTCGGCGAGGTGATTCGCGTTCGCGCGCGTGTCCGCAGACGACGAGGTCGGCCTCCCTGAGCGCATGGCGATCGACCGCTTCGCAGCGCTCGAGCCGGCGGTGAGCCGTCGCCGGAAGCGCCCGCGGTCGGCCACGAACGTGTCGGCGAGCGAGACGAGCGGGTTGAAGACGACCGGTCGGCCGCGAGCCGCCCGGCGGGCGGCGGTGAGGTCGAAGTGGCCCGGATAGCCGACGACGACAGCGTCGAAGTCTCCGGGTCGGCCGTCTAAGAAGCCGGAGCTCCGCGAGCGAGCAGTCGTGCGATCGTGCCGATTCCGGCGCGCCAGTTCTGGCGGTTCCCCTCCCAGACGCCGACGTGGTGCTCCTCCACCTCGACGCCGGCCCGCCGGAGGCACGAGATCACCTGCGCGTTGCGCGGGTAGTCGCGCTCGTAGTGCCGAAGTAGAGGACGCGCATCAGGCGAGCGGCCTCGGCTACCCGTAGTTCAGGCGCGCCCGGCCTCCTCCCCGCCGAGCGCGTATCGAGCCCAGACGCACGTGTCTGTCGCCGACTTCGTGTCGAAAGTGACGACGGCTAGGAGAGGATCTCGTCGACGTGCAGCTCCATCCGCTCCCGCGTGTCCGCGCGTTCTTCGTGCTGGCTCGTGATCAGCTCGCTGATCAGCCCGAGCGAGAAGAACTGCAGGCCGACCACGACGAGCAGCACGCCGAGGATCAGCAGCGGTCGCTGCCCGATCGCGTGCGCCGTCGAGCTTGCAGGATCGTCAGGTAGACGAGCACCGCCGAAGCCGAGCGCGCCGAGCAGCAGCCCGAGGCCGCCGAAGAGGTGCAGCGGCCGGTGGCGGTAGCGGCCCGATGAACGAGACGGTCAGCAGGTCGAGGAAGCCGCGTACGTAGCGCTCGACGCCGTACCGCGAGCGGCCGTGCTCGCGCGGGCGGTGGTTGACCGGCAGCTCGGCGATGCGGTGGCCGCGGTAGTGCGCGAGGACCGGGATGAAGCGGTGCAGCTCGCCGTAGAGCCGCAGGCCCTGGACGCACCTCGGCGCGGTACGCCTTGAGCCCGCAGTTCAGGTCGTGCAGCCGGACGCCCGGAAACACGGCCCGGTCGACCCAGTTGAAGATCTTCGAGGGAACGCGCCGGCGTGAGCGGGTCGCGGCGGTGCGTCTTCCAGCCGGTGACGAGGTCGAAGCCCTCGTCGAGCTTCGCGAGCGAGCCGCGGGATCTCGGTCGGGTCGTCCTGGAGGTCGGCGTCGATCGTGACCACGATGTCGCCCTCGGCATGCGCAGAAGCCCGCGGCGAGCGCCGCCGCCTTGCCGAAGTTCCGGCGCAGCCGGACGACACGCACGTTGTCGTGCGCGTCGTGCAGCCGGGTCAGCGCCGCGAACGAGCCGTCGCGTCGAGCCGTCGTCGACGAACACGGCCTCCCACGGCTGACCGAGTGGCTGGAGCGCCGACGTCGAGCTCGTCGTAGAGGAGCGCGACCGTCCGCTCCTCGTCGTGAACGGGGACGACGACCGAGATCACGGCGGCTGAGCCTATCCGCCGCGCGTACGGTATGCGGCGATCGTGGCCGAGCTTCTGACGATCGAGGAGGCGCAGCGCCTGATTCTCGAGCGCGTGCGACCGCTGCCTGCCGAGCGCGTCCAACTCGGAGTCGGCGTGCCGGGCGGGTGCTCGCGGAGGCGGCCACCGCGCTCGTCGATCTGCCGCCGTTTCCGAGCTCGGCGATGGACGGATTTGCCGCTGCGCGCGGCGGACACGCCCGGGACGCTGCCCGTCGTCGGAGCGCATCCCGGCAGGCAGGCCTGCCGAGCAATCGCTTCAGGCCGGCGAGGCGATGGGGATCGCGACGGGTGGAGTCGCTTCCCGAAGGAGCCGATGCCGTCGTCCCCATCGAGTATGTTGTCGAACGTGACAACGAGATCGAGATTGCCGAGCCCGTTGCTCCGGCGCGCGAATGTTCGTCCTCGCGGCGGAGACGTTCGCGCCGGCGCAGGGCGTCGTCGGCGGCCGGAGCACGGCTCGGCCCCGCCCAGCTCGGAGCGCTCGCCGCCGCCGGTGTCGCCGAGGTCGCGTGCGCGAGCGCGACCGCGGGCCGCCGTTCTCGCCACGGGAACCGAGCTCCGCCGCCCCGGCGAGCCGCTCGGGCCCGGCGAGATCTACGAGGCGAACGGGCTGATCCTCGCGGCGCAGCTCGCCTCGGCGGGCGCTGTGCGCTCGAGCGCCTGCCGGCGATCGCCGACACCGAGGAAGCCCATCGCGAGGCCATCGCTCGGGGGCTCGAGCACGACCTGCTCGTGACCTCCGGCGGTGTCTCGGTCGGCCCGCACGACCTCGTCCGGCGAGTCGAGGCCGAGCTCGGCGTCGAAGAGGTCTTCTGGCGGGTCGCGGTCAAGCCCGGAAAGCCGGTCTCGTTCGGCGTGCGTGGCTCGACGCTCGTCTTCGGGCTGCCCGGGAACCCGGTCTCGTCGCTCGTCGGCTTCCGAGCTGTTCGTGCGGCCGGCGCGTGCTCGCGCTCCAGGGCGCCTCCGAGCCGTTGCCGAGATTCGAGCCGGGAAGCTCGGTTCAGACGTCCGAGCGAACCCGCGCCGCGACGAGCTCGTTGCGCGCTCGCACCCGGAACGGCGAAGAGGGAGCGGTCGTGCTCGATCCGCTGAGCGGGCAGGAGTCGCACATGATCGCCCGGGCGTCGGGAGCCGACGCCCTCGTGCTCCTTCCGCGCGGCGAGGGCGAGCTCCGGCCGGCGCGTCGGTCCGCTACCTCAGGCTGGGCTGAGCCGGTCAGCCCTGCTGGGCCGCAAGCGGCGCGGCCGCGAGCGCGGTGGGCGGCGGCTCGAACGCGGCGCCCGCGCGGCTCGACGCGCACCAGCCGCGCGTAGGCGATGTAGCGCTGAGATGCGAAGAAGCGCGGGTGGCACGCCTGGAGCGCGACGACGCTCGTGGCCAGTGCGACCGCAGCACCGCGAGGTCGTTCGCTCCGACGATCCGGTGCTTGAAGACGCTGTAGACGAAGGTGCCGTAGGGCATCTCGAGGGTCACGGAGTTGCCGCTCCGGAGGCGCTCGATGTGCGCGAACGGGGCAAGGTAGGTCGTCCGATGACCGGCGATGTACACCAGCTGGCCTTCACCGGGCATGTAGCTGCGGCGGTCCCGGCCCGGCCCCTTGGTCAGCGACGTCGTGGTCGGTGCCGTTGACGAGGATCATGCTCAGCCCGAGCTCGGGGACGCGGATCCGGCCGATCGCCTGACCGCGGTGAGAGCGATAGCCGGTAGCAGACGAGCTTCCCGCGCGATCGTCTGCCGCGTCGTCGAGACCGAGACGCCGGCCCGCGCCAGCCGTCGTCGGGTGGTACGTCGGCGAACCGGTGCTTGTAGCTCTGCGCGAGCTGGTGCTGCTTCCAGTGCGTGTAGAGAGCGGTGAACGGGTCCCGCCAGCGCCAGACCACCAGCACCCAGGCGAGAACGGCTACGCCTGCCACGACCATCAAGCGTCCCGGCGATTCTCGTTACTCGTCTCACCGTCACGCTTCCTGGGCCTGTCGTTCGCTTTCGCGGCTCGCGCTTCCTCGCTTCCTCAACTGTGAGCACGATCTGCGCTGACCGCCTCCCGCACCGGGCCGCGCGGGGCGGCTCGTTCCGAGGCGCTGGGGTATGGCGCATAGCGTCCCGACCGCGAGCGCGGCGACCTGACCGGCCGAGCCAGCCAGCCGACGGCGATCACGAGAGGCCGGCAAGCGTCACGTAGCCGATGGCGGTGAGCTCCAGCGAGGTACCACGGTGCGTCGAGGCCGAGGTCGTAGCGGAGCCCGAGCGATCCGAGCAGGAGCAACGGCCCGAGAAAGCCGACGGCCAGCAAGCGCGCGCGCGAGCCCACGGCGGCCTGGTGCGCGAAGTTCGGCAGCCAGAGCCAGGCGTGCAGCGAGGGAAGCAGGAAGACGAGGGCGAACGGGTTGGTCGCCACCACGAGCAACGCGATCACGCCGAGGGCGAGCAGCGCCCCGGTCGTCCCCGCCAGCTCCTCGGTCGCCGAGACGGGTCGCCGCCGGACGAGCCGTGCGCGCGTCACGAGCCAGCCAGCCCGCTCAGGATCACGAGCCCGATGAGAGCCAGGACGGGCCAGTCGGTTGCCGGTGTTGCGTCGACCGGCAGCGGGACCGAGGGCGCATTGGGCCAGAAGCCGGCGAGCGCGAAGAGCTCGAACAGGACGGCGACCCAGAGCCAGAAGCCGAAGCGGCTGCGATAGCTTCGAAGCGCCGGGCGCCAGCGGGATGCGGCGCCGCCGGCAGCGCGCGAAGAGATCGACGGCTGCGATCAGAAACGGAACGAGGGCGGCGATCAGGACGAGCTCGATCGCCCAGCCCGGGAGGATGCGAGGGCCGAAGTAGATGTAGGTCGCGGTGCCGGGAGCGAGCTCGGCGCCCGAGTCGAGCCAGCGCAGGAGCTGCTCCGCCGCGCGGCCGAGTTGCTCCAGGCGCACGCCGTTGAGCCGAGACGGCTGGTCGCGGAAGGACGCCGGCGGCCGCTCGCCTCCGCTCGTCAAGCGTCACCGTCGGCAGGCCGTGGGCCAGCGATCGGCCCCTGCTCGTAGAGAGTGAACGGGAAGGCGAGATCGATCAGCTGGCCGAGGGCGCCGGGGTGCGCTGGCCTTCGACCCGCCTGCTCGAGTGACCCGTTGCGACGCGGTCTCGACCAGCCCGCGGCGAGGCGAGCCGGGGCTCGGTGCCCGCGAGCACCAACCGCGGTGGCCCGCGTCCCGCGAGCGCGGTCAGGTCGATCGCCGCGACGACCCCGCCCGCGGTGCCGTTCGGCGAATCGTTTGGCGCCGAGGCCTCCGAACGCTCCCCGTCGGTGGCGACGAAGACGAGGGTGTGCAGGGGACTGACCGGCCGCGCCCCGACAGGTGAGCCGTACGAGCGCGCGAGCTCGATCAGGGCTGCGATGCCCGAGGCATTGTCGTTGGCGCCCGGCTCCGGCGCCGTTGTCGTCCCGGTGGGCCATGACGACGATCGCTCGTCGGGAGAGCGTCCCGGGACGGTCACGACCATGGTTCACGAGCGTCCTCACGCCGTGTCCCGGGAGCTCCGCGCGGAACCGGTCGGGCTCGACCTTCAGCCCGTAGGGAGCGAGCTGTTGGCGCACGAACGCGGCCGCACCCAGCGCACCGGCAGTGCCCGGCATACGGTCGGGGTGAGACGCGGGCGAGCTCGGTCGCCACCTCGAGAGGACCGCAAAGCGGTCGAAGGACGGACGGCAGCGCATCCTGCGGCGCCGGCAGCGACTCGGCCTTGTGCACGCTGAAGGCAGCGATGAGCAGCGGCATGCCAACGAGCAGCCAGGTGCCGCGGTAGAGGCGTCCGCTGACCGGGCGCTCGAGCGACCCTCGGCGGGCCGGCGTCGCCGCGCGTAACGGGGCGGGAGCGGCGGCCATACCCTGGCTATAGTAGGACGAAGACCGACGTGCGCCGGCAGGCGCTGCCGATGCCGGACTCCTCCACCATCCTGCTCGTCGACGACGAGGACTCCGTTCAGAAGCTCCTCGACGTACCCGCTCGAGCGCGACGGCTTCACGCGTCGTCCAGGCGCGCGACGGCGAGGAGGCGCTCGACGCGGTTCGCCGAGGCAGCACGTCGACCTCGTCGTGCTCGACATGATGCTGCCGAAGCTCGACGGGCTCGAGGTCTGCAAGCGGCTGCGCGCCGCGAGCACCGTGCCGATCATCATGCTGACCGCCCGCGACGACGAGCTCGACAAGGTGCTCGGGCTCGAGCTCGGCGCCGACGACTACATCACGAAGCCGTTCTCGATCCGCGAGTTCCGCAGCCGCGTCCGGGCGCTCCTGCGGCGCGCGCCGACGCCGCGCCGTGCCGGCCGACGAGGAACAGGCGATCGATACCGACGGGCTGCGGATCGACCTGGCGCAGGCGGACGTGGAGGTCGACGGCCGAGCCCGTGCAGCTCACGTACGTCGAGTTCGAGCTGCTGCGGACGCTCGCTGGCCGCACCCGGGCCGCGTCTACACCCGCCGAGATGCTGCTCGAGGCGCTCTGGGGCGGCGTCCGACTACCGTGAGCCGCGGACGATCGACGTCCACGTGCGCCACCTGCGCGAGAAGCTCGAGCGCGATCCGCGCGATCCCGAGTTCATCCTCACCGTGCGCGGCGTCGGCTACCGCTTCCGTCGATGAGGCACCCTATCCGGAGCGTCGGCGCCCAGCTCAGCGCTCGCGCTGCTGCTGGTGGTCGCGATTGCGCTCGGGATCGTCTACGTGGCTCGTGGTGCCGTCGCTCGAGAACCGGCTGTGTGAATACGCGAGTCGCGCAGCTGGAACGTGCGGCAGCGAGGTTGCGCCTCGAACTTTCCGCAGAGTGGTGTCTACGACCCCGACGTGGTCGGGACAGCCTGCTGCGAGGACTGGACGCGCGGGTAGTCCTGATGCGAACCCCGTCGTCGGATACGCAGATCGTCCTCCGGGACTCGCTGGGTGGCCAGTCGTCGAGTGACGTGGAGGACGACTCCGTCGCTGCCGCGACGACGAAGACCGGCCGGTCGAACCGTGACGGACGCTGCGCGAAGGGACAACCGCTACGCCGAGGCCGCGGTTCCGGTTCTGGACGGGCAATACGTGTCGCTGCTCCGTGACTCCGTGCACGAACCAGTTCGGGAGCGTTCACCTCGTGCAGAAGCGACTGCTTCTCGCAGCCGGCGCGTGGTCTGCTGATCGCGCTGCTGCTCGGGTACGGCGGCGCCTGGATGTTCGCGCGCCGGATCCGCCGGCTCGAGCGCGCGCCGCGAACCGGATCGCCAGCCTGGTCGGTTCGACGAGCCGGTCTACGACTCAGGCGGCGGACGAGCTCCGCAGGCTGGCGGACGCATTCGAGCGCATGCGTATCCGGCTGGCGCAGCTGGACGACGCCCGGCGCGAGTTCGTCGCCAACGCTTCGCACGAGCTGCGCACGCCGCTGTTCTCGCTTGGCGGCTTCCTGGAGCTGCTCGACGACGAGGAGCTCGACGAGGCCACGCAGGCGGGAGTTTCTCAGCTCGATGCGCGAGCAGGTCGACGCGCCTGACGAAGCTCGCCTCCGACCTGCTCGACCTCACGCGCCTCGATGCGGGCCGCCTCACCGTCGAGCGGGAACCGGTCGACCTGTCGGCGCTCGCGGAGGACGTCGCCGAGGAGTTCAGGCCGGTTGCGCGCGGAACACAGCATCTGCTCGAGGTCTCCCGCGTCGGAGCCGGTGTTCGCGGACGCGGATGAGCTGCGGGTGCTCCAGATCGCCCGGATCCTTGTCGAGAACGCGCTCGTGCACACGCCCTCGGGAACGGCGGTGCAGGTTCGAGCCCGGCATCACGACGGTCGTGCGGCGCTGGAGGTCCAGGACGACTCCGCCGGCATTCCGGAAGACCAGCGCGACCAGCTGTTCGAGCGCTTCTACCGGCTCGAGGGGACGGCGCCTCCGGCAGCGGGCTCGGTCTCGCGATTGCGAAGGAGCTGGCCGAGCTGATGGACGGCTCGATCGAGCTGGCGACCCGGACGGGCGGACGGTGTTCACGTTGACGCTGCCGGCCGCGAGCGTCGCGCCGCCGCCATCGTTTCCACGGGAAAAGATGCTCCCGACCGGGTACCTAGCTACAGTTCGACCCGGCTTTGCGAACCGCCCGCGCTCGTCGCAGTTGCGCTCGCCTGCGCCCTCACCGGCGCATTGCTTGCGCTGGCCTCTGGCGAAGGCGGTCGGCTGGGCGGGCGCCGACTCGACGACGACGGTCTTCCGCGCATCGCCGTTGCCCGCCGCGACGGGACAGGCCAGTCCGGCCGCCGTCGGGCCTGCTGCGAGACCGCTCACCGGCAACGGATTCGACTCACGAGGCGATCTACGCCCGCCGCTCGCCGGGCGTCGTCACGATCGTTGCGGTCTACGGGACCGACCCAGCCACGGCGGAAAAGGGCTCAAGGCTCCGGTTCGTGGTCTCGCCCGACGGGCTACATCCTCACGAACTCGCACGTGATCACGACCGCGGGCGACAGCGACGGTCGCGAAGCCGGCCGACAACGCGTCTACGTCGAGTTCCGCGACCACTGACCGCGCCGAGGCGAAGATCGTCGGCTGGGACGTGCTTCGACGACGTCGGGCTGCTCCGCGTCCAGCCGAGGGCGCACGCACTGGCGCCGGTTCCGCTGGGCAACTCCGCGCGCGGTCATCGGTCGGCGAGCCGGTCGCTGCGATCGGAAGCCCGTTCGGCAACGAGAACTCGCTCGCGGTCGGCGTGGTCTCCGCCGACCAAGCGCTCGATCGACTCGCTGACCTCCAGTTACAAGCTCGTGGACGCGATCCAGACCGACGCGCCGATCAACCACGGCAACTCGGGCGGGCCGCTCTTCGACGCGCGCGGGCGCGTGATCGGGATCAACGCGCAGATCCGCAGCGACCAGCGGCAGCGCCGAGGGCGTCGGCTTCGCGGTCGCGATCAACGCGGCGAAGCGCTCGATGGAGCAGCTGATCGCAAACGGCTCGGTCTCGTACGCGTTCGTCGGCGTCGAGACCGAAGACCTGACACCCTCGCTGGCGCGAGCGCTTCCACTATCCCGTCGAGCACGGTGCCGTCATCACGGGCGTCGTCAAGGAAGCCCGGCCGCGGCGGCCGGCCTGCGCGGAGGCTCGGACGCCGAGGACGTCCTCGGAATCGAGTTCGTCCGCGGTGGTGACGTGATCGTCGCCATCGACGGCCACCCGGTCCGGAGCTCCGGAAGACATCGTGCGGATTGTCACGGAACCGCTGTCGCCAGGGCAGGTCACGCATTTCACGATCCGGCGTGGCAGCGACACCCGGCAGGTGGCGAGTCCGCCTCGGGGAGCGGGCACAGAGCTCGGATGAACGTCGAACCCGCGCTATTCGACGCGCCCGGCTCGGTTCCTCCTGGTTAGAGCGCTCCGCGACGGGCAAAGGGTGCGTCAATGAGCGACGTAGGCCACTTGGTACGGCTGACGATTCCCGCGCGCCCGGAGTACATCACGCTCGGGCGCCTGGCCCTGACGGCGATCGCGGGCGTTCGACCGCTCTCCGACGAGACGCTGCACGATCTCAAGCTCGCGCTGACGGAGGCCTGCACCAACTCGGTCAAGCACGCTTACGTCGAAGGGGGCGAAGGCACGCGTCGACATCCTCTACGAGCTCCAGCCCGACCGGCTCGCGGTCGAGGTCGGGGACGCTGGCCCGGGCTTCGAGCCGCAGGACGGCGACGGCGTGGGCGACGACGAGCTCGCCGAGGGCGGTCTCGGGATCGAGATCATCCGCGCCGTCACCGACGAGGTCGAGATCGCCGGAGCGTGAAGGCGGCGGCTCGCAGGCTGCGCTTCGTCAAGTTCCTCCGCCGCGTAGTCCGACCGCTATTCTCGGCCGGTTCCGCTCCAAACCATGCTCCAGCTCGTCAACGTCGGACAGAAGTCGCTCGTCGATTACGCGACGATCGCGACCCGCGGCCTGATGGAGGAGATCCGCCGGCTGGCGGAGCCGCTCACGGGCAAGCGGCTCGTGCACCTGTCCGCGACCGCATTCGGCGGCGGGGTGGCCGAGATCAACTACGCGCTCGTGCCGCTGATGCGCGACGCGGGTCTGGACGCCGAGTGGCGGATCATCAACGGCGGCGACGAGTTCTTCGCGGCGACGAAGACGATCCACAACGCCCTCCAAGGCGATCCGCAGGCCCTGACCCAGACGCAGCAGGAGGTCTTCCGCCGCTACCAGGCGCTGAACGCGGAGGAGTTCGAGGACGACTACGACTTCGTCCTCATCCACGACCCGCAGCCGGCGGGGATGATCGAGCACTTTCCCGATAGCCGGGCGCACTGGATCTGGCGCTGTCACATCGACCTCTCGCAGCCGAACCAGGACGTGCTCGGGTTCCTGCTCCCGTGGCTTGCGCGCTACGACGCGGCGATCTTCCACATGCCCGAGTACGTGCCGCGCACGGCGGGATGCCCCGGCCTACATCTGGCCGCCGGCGATCGACCCGCTGACTGCCGAAGAACATGGCGCTCTCGCCCGAGGATGCGGCGTACGTCGTCGACCAGTTCGGCATCGACGTCGAGCGCCCGCTCGCTGACGCAGGTCTCGCGCTTCGACCCGTGGAAGGACCCGCTCGGCGTGATCGACGCGTATCGCCAGGTCAAGGCGGAGCACCCGGAAGTCCAGCTCGCGCTCGTCGGCTCGATGGCGCACGACGACCCCGAGGGGTGGGACTACTACAACCAGCACCGTCGCCCATGCTGCCGGAGACCCCGACGTCTACATCCTCTCGAACCTGAACAACATCGGCTCGGTCGAGGTCAACGCCTTCCAGGTGCACTCGGCGGCGGTGATCCAGAAGTCGATCAAGGAGGGATTCGGCCTGACGGTGACCGAGGCGCTCTGGAAGACGAGACCGGTCGTCGCGGGTCGCGTCGGCAGGATCGTCGCCCAGATCCAGGACGGCGAGACCGGCTGGCTCGTCGATCCGGAGGACCGGCCGAGTGCGCACGGGCCTGCCTCGAGATCATGGCCGATCCCACGCGCCGCGAGGCAGATCGCGTTGCGAGGCAAGGAGTACGTGCGGCGCAACTTCCTCATGCCCCGTCTGCTGCGGGACTGGCTCGTGCTTCTGAACAAGCTCTCCGGGAACGACACCGCCGGGGCCGAGGTCGCGATGGTCCGGCGCAGCCGCCACGGGCTAGCGCCCGGGTAGGGTGGGACCGCCATGGCGGGTCGCAGGCACCTGATCGTCGTCTCGAACCGCGGTCCGATCACGTTCACGCGGGGTCAAGACGGCGAGCGCATTCCGACGCGGGGAGGCGGCGGTCTCGTGACCGCGCTGCGCGGCCTCGTCTCGCACCACGACGTCACCTGGATCGCGAGCGCGATGAGCGACGAGGACCGGATGGTGGTGGCCGAGGCCGGCGGCGCCGCGATCGAGGAGCGCTCGCGCGACGGCTCGCCGTTCCGGCTGCGCTTGGTGGAGCACGATCACTCGGCCTACGACTGGTTCTACAACGTCGTCTCCAACCCGATGCTCTGGTTCCTGCAGCACTACCTCTGGGAGCTTGCGTACACGCCGTCGCTGGACGTCGGCGTTCCAGAACGCCTGGGACGAGGGTACGCGCGCGTGAACGAGGGCTTCGCCGAGGCGGTGCTCGAGGAGCTCGAGCTCGATCCGGGCGCGCTCGGTCTTCTTCCACGACTACCAGCTCTACCTCGCGCCGCGGCTCGTGCGGGAGCGCGCTCCGGACGCGCTGATGGCGCACTTCATCCATCCCCTGGCCGCAGACCGACTACTGGCACGTGCTGCCGGGATCGATCCGGCGCGAGATCCACGAGGGCTCCTCGCGAACGACGTGATCGGCTTCCACACCGAGCGCTGGCGGCTGAACTTCCTCCGCGCCGCGAGCGACGTCGCGGACGCCTCCTGCGACTTCGCCGAGGGAACCGCGGCCTTCGGCGACCACCGCTCGCTCGTCACGGTGCACCTGATCTCGGTCGACCCGTCGGAGTTCGACGAGGCTGGCAGGCACCGAGGAGGTGCTCGTCGCCGAGCGCGAGCTTCGAGTGCGAAGCGGCCGGAGAAGCTCATCTTGCGCGTCGACCGCACCGATCCGTCCGAAGAACATCGTGCGCGGCTTCCGGGCCTTCGAGGTCTACCTCGACGCTCACCCGAGATGCACCGGCGGGTCGGGATGCTCGCGCGGCTCGATCCCTCGCGGCAGGACATTCCCGGAGTACGCCGAGTACCTGGGCGCGATCCAGCGGGAGGCGCGGCGGGTGAACGACCGGTTCCAGCAGGAGGGCTGGATTCCGATCGAGCTCGTGATCGAGGACAACTTCGCCGCCTCGGTCGCGGCCTACAAGCAGTTCGACGTGCTCTTCGTGAACGCCATCTTCGACGGGATGAACCCTGGTCGCGAAGGAGGCGCCGCTCGTGAACGCGAACGCGACGGGGTCTTGATCCTCTCCGAGAACGCGGGCGCGCACTCGGAGCTCGGCGACTGGGCCTGACCGTCAATCCGTTCGACGTCGCCGGCCAGGCGCGAGGCGCTCGACCGGGCGCTGACGATGCCGGAGGGCGAACGGCGGGAGCGGCTCGGGGCGATCTGCGAGCACGTCCGCGAGCACGACGTCGCAGACTGGATCGAGGGGCAGCTCGCCGACCTCGATCGCTTCAGCGCCAGCGTGACCTAGAGCCGTTCTTTCTCGACGACCCAGTACCCGCCGCGCTCGTCCACGACCCGCTCGACCTCGGTCTTCTCGTGGCCGGGAACGATCAGGAACCAGTCGTGGTGCGAGCGGACCTCGTGGTACTCCGGGAGCGAGACGGTCACCTTGTCGAAGCAGGTCTCGTCGCCGCACTCGCAGACCCACTGCGGATCCGGGCCCCTAGCAAGCCGTCCTGCATCTGCTCCACTCGCTCGTTGACCTCGCGGAAGAGCTTCTCGTTTTCCTCGAGTCGCGTTTCTCGGTCCATTGGCCCGAGCGGGATGCTACTCCCAGCGGCGAGCCTCACCGAGGCCTCCGGACAGCGATACTTTCGTGGTCGTGAGCGAGCTCGCACCTGAACGAGGCCGGTGAGGTCCGGATGGTCGACGTCAGGCAGCGAAGCCGCTCTCGCGCCGTCGTGCGACCGCGCAGAGGCGACGCTGCGGGTGGCGCCGGAGACGGCCTCCCGGCTCTCGGAGCTGCCGAAGGGCGACGCGGTGGCGGCCGCCAAGCTCGCCGGGATCATGGCCGCCAAGCGCACGAGCGAGCTGATCCCGCTCTGCCACCCGCTCCGCTGACGCATGTCGAGGTCCGGATCGAGGTCGCGCGACGTCGGTCGGGATCGTGGCCTCCGCGGAGACCACCGCGCAGACGGGGGTCGAGATGGAGGCGCTCGTCGCTGCGACCGATCGCGGCGCTGACCGTCTACGACATGGCCAAGGCGATCGACTCCTCGATGGAGCTCTCCGAGGTGCGGCTCGTCGAGAAGACGAAGGAGCCGGTCGAGTGAGGGCGGCCGTGCTGACGGTCTCGGACGGCGTCTGCCGAGGGAACGCGTCGAGGACAGAGCGGCGACGTGCTCGCCGGGCTGCTCTCGGCGGAGGGCTACGAGGTCGAGCGCCGGGTCGTTCCCGACGACCGCGACGCCGTCGCCGAGGCGATCGCCGAGCTGGCGGTAAGAGGCGGCGGTCGTCCTGACCACGGGCGGTACCGGGCCTCGCCGCCCGCGACGTGACGCCTGAGGCGACCGGCGACGTGCTCGAGCGCGATGGCGCCGCGGCATCGCGGAGGCGATCCGCTCCGACTCGCTCGCGAAGACGCCGCACGCCTTGCTCTCGCGTGGGCTCGCGGGCGTGCGGGGCCGGGCGCTCGATCGTCAATCTGCCCGGCTCTCCCGGAGGCTGCCGGGACGGCTTCGAGGTGTTGCGCCCGGCGCTGGCGCATGCGGTCTCGCTGCTCGACGGGCAAGCCGACCGCGCACAGGCAGACGTGAGGCGGCGCTGCGACGCCGTCGTCAGGATGCACGGGCTCTGACCGGGCATCCCGTCTGAAGCGACCGGTCGATCCGTCGTCGGCCAGGAAGCGAGCGCATGATCGCGATCGCCTATCCGAGGCGTTTCTACTCGCTCGTCAAGTTCGAGCACACGGTCTTCGCGCTCCCGTTCGCCTACGTCGGCGCGTTCCTGGCCGTCGACGGCGTCCCGAGCGCGCACGACCTCCTCTGGATCACGGTCGCGATGGTCGGGCGCCCGCTCGCTCGCGATGGGCGCTGAACCGGCTCGATCGACGCGGGCCTCGACGCCCGCAACCCGCGCACCGCGCGGCGCGAGCTGCCGGCGGGGCTGCTGTCGAAGGCGCAGGTCGTCCTCTTCTGCCTGGGCCTCGCTCGCCGTGTTCCTGGTCGCCGTCTACCAGCTCGATCCGCTCGTGCACTGGCTCTGGCCGATCCCGGTCGTCGGCTTCGTCGTCTACCCGTATCTGAAGCGCTGGACCTGGCTTGCCACCTCTGGCTCGGCGCGGTCGACGGACTCGCGCCGCTCGGTGCCTGGGCGGCGATCACCGGGCACCTGCCCTGGGAGGCCTGGGCGCTCGGCGGCGCGGTCGCGCTCTGGGTCGCCGGCTTCGACCTCTTCTACTCGCTGCTCGACCTCGAGATCGACCGCGCGCAGGGGCCTGCAGTCGGTCGCGGTCCGCTTCGGCGAGCGAGGCGTCTTCTTGGGCGCTCGGCTCTTCCACCTCGGCACCGTGGCGTTGCTCGTCGCGGCGGGCGCCGGCCTCGACGTCGGCGTCTTCTACTGGCTCGGGGTCGCCGCGGTCGCGGGCTTGCTCGCGTACGAGCATCTCGCTCGTGCGGCCGGGCGATCTGCGCCGGCTCGACACCGCGTTCTTCACCATGAACGGGGTCATCTCCGTCACGTTCTTCGTCTTCGTGCTCGCGGACGCGCTCGCGTGATCCGAGCGGCCGGGCTGGAGAAGCGTTACGGCGCCCAAGCGCGTGCTGCGAGGCCTCGACTTCGAGCTCGAGCGCGGCGGGTTCCTCGTCGTCACGGGCCCGAACGGCGCCGGCAAGACGACGCTGCTGCGCGTCTCTGCGCCGGGCTCGCGATCCCGAGCGGCGGGACGCTCGAGGTCGAGCCCGAGCGAGGCGGGATCGGCTTCCTCGGGCACGAGCCGCTCGTCTACCGCGAGCTGACCGCGCTCGAGAACCTCGATCTCTACGGGCGCCTCTACCGCGTGCCCGAGCGTCGCGAGCGGATCGGGATGCTGCTCGAGCGCTTCGGCCTCTGGGACTCGCGCGGCGTTCGCGCGGCTCGGCGCTCTCGCGAGGCCAGCTGCAGCGGCTGGCGCTCTGCCGCGCGCTGCTGCACCGGCCCGAGCTGTTGATCCTCGACGAGCCGTTCAGCGGCCTCGACGCAGAAGGCGCCGAGCTGCTCGATCGCGAGCTCGCCGGGCATGCGCGAGCGCCGGACGCTCCTCGGTCGCGACGCACGATCCGGAGCGGGTGGCGCCGCTCGCGAGCGGCAGGCTCGCGCTGGCATGAGGCGCTACTTCGAGGACGCGGCGGTGCTGGCGCGCAAGCGACCTGCGGCTCGAGCTGCGGGCACGCGACACGCTCCCGGCGATGCTGCTCTTCGTGCTCGCGATCCTCGTCGTCTTCCACTTCGCGCTGCCCTCGGGCTCGTCAGCGTCTCGCCGAGCTCGGCCTGCTCTGGGTGGCGATCCTCTTCACCGCGCTGCTCGGGCTCGGCCGCGCGTTCGTCGCCGAGCGCGAGCAGGGCCTGCTCGACGCGCTCGTCGCTCGCGCCGGTGCGACCGCGAGCGCGATCTGGCTCGCGAAGGCGAATCGCGACGCTCGCGTTCCTCGCTGCTCGCCGAGGCTCGTGCGCGCTGCCGGCCTTCGCGCTCTTCTTTCGAGCCGATCGGCTGGTCGACGATCGCCGGCGTGGTCGCTCGCCGACCTCGGCATCTGCGCGGTCGGGACGCTGCTCTGGCGGCGATGGCCGCGGCGGGCCGCGCGCGCGAGCTGCTCGCTGCCGCTGCTCTTCCTCCCGCTCGCGCTCCCGATCGTGATCGGCGGCGTCGGCGCGCAGCGTCGCGCGACAGCCCCGGCCGCTACCTGGGCTTCCTCGCGCTCTACGACGCGATCTTCGCGCTGCTCGCCTGGGCCTCGTTCGAGTACGTCGTCACGGAGTGACCGGAACGGCGCCCGTGCGGCGCGCCAGGCGGCGCTGCTCGCAGCTCGTCCGGCCACATCGCGATCAGCGAGCCGAGGAGGAACACGAAGCCCGCGAGCCAGATCAGGTCGACGAGCGGGTTGACGAGCACCTTCAGGACGACCGAGCCGTCGCTGTTGAACTGCTCGCCGATCACGAACAGGTCACTGGCGCGGAGCCAGTCAGTGTGGATTCGCGACCTCGTTCGAGACCCTGCTCCTCCTGACGGGGTAGTTGTTCTTGCCGGCCATGAGGCTGCCGAGGCCCGTTCGCCGTCGCGCAGAGACGGCGAGACCGCGCGCGGATCTCGACGTCAGTTCGGGCCTTTGCGCGCGACGGTGCCGAGGTAGTCGAGGTCGTAGCCGCGGATGCTCATCGTCTCGCCGGGCTCGGGCTGCTGCACCTTCGTCGCGCCGTAGGCGCCGCCGGCGATGCCGAGCGCGAGCAGGACGATCGCCGCGTGGACGATGTAACCCCCGTAGCGGCGGCGGTTGCGGCCGACGAGCGACGAGAAGGCGCTGAGCCAGGTGACGCGTCACCGAGGGCCTTCCGGGCCCGGGTGCCGCGCACGAACTCGAGCACGATCGCCGCCGAGGACGAAGGCGCGAGAACGTGTAGGCGACGAGCCGCCGGCAGGCTCGAGCCCGCGCCGAGCGCGAGCAGGAGGCCCCGGTCGACGAGGGCTACGACGGCCGGCCAGAGCAGGCTCGCCCCGAGCGCACGTAGTGAGCTCCGCCGCCACGCGACGAGCGGCCCGATCCCCATCAGCAGCAGCAGCGGCAGCCCGAGCACGCGCAGGAAGAAGTCGAAGTAGGGCGGGCCGACGGTGATCCGCTCGCCGCGGACGGCCTCCGAGATCAGCGGGAAGGCGACCCCCAGAGCACCGTCAGCGTGAAGGCGACGAGCAGCAGGTTGTTGTAGAGGAACGCCGCCTCGCGCGAGGCGAGCGACTCGAGCCGCGTCGGTCGTCCGCAGCAGCGGGCAGGCGCCAGAAGATGAGCGCGGTCGAGAACGGCGGCCACGACGCCGATGAAGCCGAGGAACCACGGCCCGATCGACGACTGCGTGAAGCTGTGGATCGAGCTGATCACGCCGCTTCGCGTCAGGAAGGTGCCGAAGAGCGAGAGGCAGAACGCGAGCGAGACGAGCACCGCGTTCCAGACGCGGAGCATGTTCTTCTTCTCCTGCACCATCACCGAGTGCAGGAACGCGGTCGCGGCGAGCCACGGCATCAGCGCGGCGTTCTCGACCGGGTCCCAGCGCGTAGTAGCCGCCCCAGCCGACCTCCTCGTAGGCCCACTTCGCGCCGAGCAGGATCCCGATCCCGAGCGCGCGTCCAGGCGAGCAGCGTCCAGCGGCGCGTGGCGACGATCCAGCGCTCGTCCGTGCGGCCGGAGAGCGAGCGCGCCCGCCGCGAACGGCGAACGGGATCGTCAGGCCGACGTAGCCGAGGTAGAGCAGCGGCGGGTGGATCATCATGTACGGGTTCTGCAGGCTCGGCGTCGAGGCCCGCGCCGTCGGCCGGCGCGACCTGCGCGCGCGAACGGGCTCGCGACGAACGACGAGCATGAGCGCGAAGAAGGTCGCGACGCCGCCGAGCACGGGACACGTCCACGGCAGGAGGCGTGCGGATCAGGTCGCGGTTCAGAGCGACGGCGCGGCGAGCCGAGCCCGGTGAGGACGAGCAGCCAGAGCAGCAGCGAGCCCTCCTGGCCGCCCCAGAAGGCGCTGCACGGAATACGGGAACGGCAGCTTGCGACTCGAGTGCTCGGCTACGTAGCTGAACGGAAGTCGCGCGTCGTGCAGCGCGTTCAGGAGGACGAACGCCGCGACCGCACGTGGCGCGCGAAGGCGCCGACGAGGGCGTTGCGCGGCCGACTCGTGCAGGCGTCGCCGCCCCTGGTGGCGCGGCGAGACCGCCGGCGAGCGCGCGCGTAGAGCGCGAGGCCCGAAGGCGACGATGCAGAGCGGCGCGCCCGAGGTCAGCCACGCGGCGAGAGTCACAGCGAGCCGGGTACGGCTGGTTCTGCGATGATTCCAGCGGTTTCCGTGGCTCGCCCGCCTGCGTCACATCCGCTGCCCGCCGCTCGCCTGCGAGCCGCCGTCGCCCTGATGGCGACGGCGCTCGCGCTCGTCTTCTTCTACGCGCCGATCGACGCCGACCAGGGCATCTCGCAGAAGATCTTCTACATCCACGTGCCGATCGCGCTTGACCGCGTACGCGTGCTTCGGCTGGGGCGCGTGGAAGGCGTTCGTGCACCTGCTGGAAGCGTGCCCGGGCGCCGACCTCGAGAGCTACGCGGCGATCCACCAGGGCGTGATCTTCGGCGCGCTGACGCTCCTGACCGGCTCGATCTGGGCGCGCATCTCGTGGGGTGTCATGGTGGACGTGGAGCTCGAACCAGCTCGTGACGTTCCTGATCCTGTTCCTCTTCTACTCGGCCTACTTCATGCTTCGCTACTCGGTCGAGCCGGGCCCGGCGCGCGCGAACATGTGCGCGGTCTACGCGCTCTTCGGCGTGGTGCTGATCCCGGTCAGCTGGCTCTCGATCCGCCTCGCGAACGACTTCATCCACCCGACGGTCTTCACGACCGACGGGGCCGCAGATGTCCGGCTCGATGTTCTTCGCGTTCTGCGTCTCGTGGCGGCGCTGCTGACGCTGGCGGGACGATGTACCGGATCGAGCTCGCGGGCGAAGCGGCTCGACGCGCGGCTGCGCGAGCTGCGGGAGCTGCTGCGCATGAGCGTCCCGAGAAGTACGCCGCGGCCGCGTACCTGGTCGTGTTCGTCGCGGTGCTGGCCTGGGTCGCGATCATCGCGTCGAAGCTGGCCCGGCTGTCGCGCGACGTGGATGAGCTCACCGAGCTGGCGCGTCGCCGCGCTCGAGCGCGGTCCGAGCCGGAGCAGAGCGCGATCGAGGTCTCGGCTGGGTGTTACTGCGGGTCGGCTCGCGGGGCTCGCGGCTCGCGCTGACGCAGGCGGAGCTGCGCGGCTTCGCGGCTGCGGCGCCACGGCGTCGAGATCGCGTTGATGCCGATCACGACCGCCGGCGACCGCGACCGGACGAAGCCGTTCGGCGAGATCGGCTCCGCGCGGCGTCTTCGTGAAGGAGATCGAGGAGGCACTGCTCGACGGGCGCATCGACGTTGCCGTGCACTCCGGCGAAGGACATGACCTCCTCCGGACGCCGCCGGCCTGGTCGTCGGCGCGCTATCTCGAGCGGGAGGACCCGCGCGATGCGCTGCTGCGGCGCCGCACGAGCTGCGACCGGGCATGCGAGTCGGGCACGGCGTCGGTTCGGCGCCGCGCGCAGCTCCTCGCATCGAGCCGGAGCTCTCGATCGAGCCGTTGCGCGGGAACATCGACACGCGCCTGCGCGAAGCGGCGCGAGCGGGGCCTCGACGCGGTGGTGCTCGCGGCCGTGCGGTCTCGATCCGGCTCGGGCTCTCGGGACGAGATCGGGCTGCGGCTCGAGCCGGAGCAGGTCTTGCCGGAGGCCGGGCAGGGAGCGCTCGCGCTGCAGGTGCGGGCGGGCGAGGAGGAGCTGCGTCAGGGCGGCCGACCATCGCGGAGACGCGCCGACGGGTCGAGGCCGAGCGCGCCTGCGTCTTCGCGATCGGCGGCGGCTGCCTCGCGCCGGTGGCCGCGCTCCACGACGGCGCGACGCTGACGCGCGCTCGTGGCCGCGGAGGACGGCAGCTGGGTCGAGCGGCGCAGCGGCGAGCGACCAGCCGTCACGCTGGCGGAGCTGGCGGCCTTCGCCGTCGGCTGTGAGCGGAATCCGGCACGGTCAGGCGCACACATCCGTCGCAGCGCGCGCGCTAGCGTGGCTAAACTCCCGGGTGGGTGGGGGTTAGGGATGGCCGGCCACAGCCGCGACGATGCGGCGCCGCGGAGCGTGATCGTCACACGTGCGCGCGAGCAGATCGAGCCGCTTGCGCGGCGGCTGGAGGAACTCGGTCACGAAGTCGTGCGTTGCCCGCTGATCGAGCTCGAGGCGATCGAGCCCTGACGAGATCGACGTCGACGGCTACGACTGGGTCGGTCGTCACCAGCCCGTTCGGCGCGCGCGAGCTACTGCGCGCGGCGCGCGGACGGCTGCCGCCGGTGGCGGCGATCGGGCCGGGCACCGCCGCCGCTCTTGCGCGACGCGCGGCGTCGAGCCGGCGCTCGTGCCGCGTGTCTCGACGCAGGAGGGTCTCGTCGCGGAGCTTCCGCGGCCCGGCCGGACGCGTCCTCTTCGCCGGGCGCGGAGCGCGCTCGCCGCCACCTCGTCGACGCGCTCGACGCCGACTTCGTGGCGCTCTACCGAACCGAGCTGCTGCGGCCGGATGCGCTGCCGGAGGGCGATCTCGTCGTCCTCGCCTCGGCCTCGGCCGCGGAGGCGTACGCCGGCGCTCGGGGCTCGAGCGTTCCCGTGGTGTCGATCGGGCCCGAGACGACGCGCGCAGCCCGATGCGCCGGGCTCACGGTGTCGTCCGGAGGCCGAGACGCACGATCTCGACGGTCTCGTCGCGGCCGTCGCTCGGGCCGCGCGATCTTAGGCTCCCGCCGTGGTCATCACGTTCCTCTCGGACTTCGGGCTTCAGGACGACTTCGTCGGCACCTGCCACGGCGTGATGAAGCGGATCGCGCCCGAGGCCGAGATCATCGACATCACGCACGGGATCCCGCCGCAGCACGTGCTGCAGGGCGCGCTCGTGCTCTGCAACACGCTGCCCTACATGCCCGAAGGCGTGCACCTCGCGGTCGATCGATCCCGGCGTCGGGGGCCATCGCCGCGCCGCTCGCCCTGCGCACGCGAGGACGGCAGCGATGCCTCGTCGGGCCGGACAACGGGCTGCTCATGCCCGCCGCCGAGCGCCTCGGCGGCGTCGCAGAGGCGCACGAGCTGCGCGAATCCCGAGTACGCGCTCGACACGCGTCTCGCGCACGTTCCACGGCCGCGACCTCTTCTCGCCTGCGGCCGCGCACCTCGCCGCCGGGCGTCCGGCTCGAGCGAGCTCGGCCCGCCGATCGACCATCAGGCGCTCGTGCGGATCGACCTGCCCGGAGCCCGAGGTCGGCAGAACCGGATCCGCGCGACCGTCGCTCTACGTCGACCACTTCGGGAACGTGCAGCTCAACCTGACGCGCGAGCACCTCGAGACGGGCCGCCGTGCTGCCCGGCGTGACCGTCGAGCTCGAGCTCGCGCTCGACCGGTACTACGCGGTTCGCCGCACGGACGTTCGCGGACGCGCGGCCGGGCGACATCATCCTCTACGAGGACTGCCTACGGGAACGTCGCGATCGCGATCAGCGGTGGCAGCGCAGCGGAGCTGTTCGGCGGCGTAGCGGCGGGCGAGGAAGTCGGATCCACCTGAGGACCCCCTGAGCCTCGCTGGCGCAGACCCTCGGCCGGACGGTTCGCGCGTCGTGACCACCGACGTCGTCGTCAGGCGGCCCCGCCTCTGGCGCGCTTTCGTGCGGCCGATGCGTCGCCAGTTCGACCGCTTGCGCCGCGATGGGACGCGATGCGCGACCCGGCTCATCTCGCCTCGCCCGAGCGCGCGCTCGAGCGATACCAGGAGCTCGCCCGGCGCGCGTCGCTCGACCTCGGCACCGGGCAGCGGCGCGCGCTCGCGGCATCGTCGCGGCGCTTTCCGGATGCCGAGGTCGTCAGGCGTCGACGTCTCGGAAGACATGCTCGACCGAGGCGCGTCGCAAGACGCCGCCAGAGCTTGCGGGGCGGGTCCGCTTCGAGCAGGCCGACGGGGCTCGGCTCCCGTACCGGACGGCGCGTTCGAGCTCGTCGACGCTGGCGAACATGATCCCGTTCTTCGACGAGCTGGCCGGGTGACCGCACCCGGCGGCTGCGACTCGTCTTCTCGTTCTCCAGCGGGTCGCGAGACGCCGATCTGGGTGCCGCCGGAACGCCTACGCGCGGAGCTCGAGCGCGCGCGGTTTCTCGGACTTTGCGGAATTCCGAGCCGGGGCCGGGACGGCGTTGCTTGCCCGCGCGCGGAGCCGGGTTAGGCTGTGATCAGAGGACGTTCGCGGCGCGGTCACACCGGCCCGGACGTCCTTCCTTCGCGCGGCGCGGCTACACCTAGGCCACCCGCGGCGAGGTAGCTCAGTTGGTAGAGCACACGGCTGAAAACCGTGGTGTCGCCGGTTCGAGTCCGGCCCTCGCCACTTTCGCCTAGCTCTTCGCCCGAGCCGCCGACAGTCCGATCCACCAGAGCCCTCGACCAGCTCGCTCTTGAGGAGCACCTCGTCCGCGCCCGCGCTCGCGCACGGCCCGGTGCAGTGCCGGCGCCTCGTCGCCGGTCAGCGCGATCAGGCAGACGCTTCGGATGGTCGCGGCGCAGCCGAGTCGCCGCGCGTGACGCCGTCGAGCAGCGGCATGTGCAGGTCGAGCACGACCGCGTCGGGGTCGAGGTCGTCGGCGAGCTCGATCGCCTCGAGTCCGTCGAGCCGCGGTCCGACCACGGCCAACTCGGGCTGTCCGTCGATCAGCCCCTGCAGCGACTCGAGGAAGGCGCCGTCGTCGTCTGCGATCAGGACGCGGATGGGCGGCTCATCCGGGCGCGGGTGATCCATCTATCAGGCAACGCTAGCCTTGCCGCGATGGTTGCTCAAGGCCCGATGGATCCGGTCGCGGTGATCGGTGCCGCCGCTCGACCTCGGCGCGGGCCGCCGCGGCGTCGACATGGGCCCTCGGCGATCCGCTATGCGGGGCTCGACCGACGGATCGAGGAGCTCGGGCGGCGCTGTGTCGACTGGGGTGACGTCGTGACGGCGGTTGCCGAGGCGAGCGCCGTCGGCGACGAGCGTGTCCGGTTCCTCCCGCAGATCAAGGAGACCTGCGAGCGGATCGCCGAGCTCGTGGCGCAGCGCGGTCGACGAGGTCTCGTGCCGCTCGTGCTCGGCGGCGACCATTCGGTCGCGCTGGGGACGCTCGGCGGGCTCGCACGCGCATCCGGGACAGGGCGGCGTGCTCTGGCTCGACGCGCACGGCGACCTGAACCGGCCGGAGCACCTCGCCGACCGGGAACGTCCACGGGATGCCGCTGGCCGCGGCGCTCGGTCTGGGCGGGGCCGAGTTCGAGAGCGAGGCCTATCCGCTTCCCGGCGACTCGAGCAGACTCGAGTTGCCCTGTTCGGCGTCCGCTCGCTCGACGCGGCCGAGCGCGAGCTGCTGGCGGAGCTCGACGCTCTCGTGTTCACGATGAGCGACCTCGACCGGGTCGGCGTCGAGCCGGCGATGCGAGAAGCGCTCGAGCACGTGGCCGGGCCCGGGTTCGTGCACGTGAGCCTCGACCTGGACGTGCTCGACCCGAGGTGGCGCCGGGCGTCGGCACGCCGGTGCGCGGCGGGCTCTCCTACCGGGAGGCGCACCTGGCGCTGGAGCTGGTCGCGGAGTCGGGACTGGTGCGCTCGCTCGAGGTTGTCGAGGTCAACCCGATCCTCGACCGGGAGAACGAGACGGCAGAGCTCGCGGTCGAGCTGGTCGCAAGCGCCCTCGGCGCGCGCATTCTGTAACACCTGAAGCCTGAGCCCCGGGGGTCCCCGTGTGTTCCCCCTGGGATCAGCGTAGCCGGCGCTGTGTCACGCGTGGGAAACGTCACTGTGACGCAAGAGGAACTTCTCGACCGCGTCGGCGGTTTCCTCGTAGGCGTCCCAGTAGACGATGTGACCTCCGGGCACGCCCGTCACCTCGACGTGCTCGTTCGACGAGCTCGCGTACTCGTCTAGCTGTTCCGCCCGCACGAGACCGAACTGCGTGGCGTGCACGAGCAGGGTCAGGACGCGCATCACGCGACGGCGGAGGCGGGTCCGTGCAGAGCTCGCCGTAGGCCGTCGACGACCGCCGAGCGGCAGAACCGCCAGCGCAGCCGAGCCGTCCGGCGAGGACTCGAGGTGCTCTTCCGCCTCCTCCTCGACAGAAGCGACCTCGGTGTGGGCGCCCCGCTGGCGAGGCGCGATCTCGATCGCCTCTTCGACCGTTGCGAAAGAGTGGTCGAGGGCGGCTTCCTGGGCGAAGTCGTGCCCGACATGGGGCAGGATCTGGATCGCAGGGTCGAGGAGACAGCCGCCTTCAGGCGCTCCGGCGCCTGGGCGGCGAGGTGGAGCACCAGGCGGCCGCCGAAGCTGTAGCCCGACCGAGGGCCCGCTCGACGCCGAGACTTCTATGGTCTCGACGATGTCGCCGAGATGGGTCGCGATGTCCCAGGGAGGCTCGTAGCTCGACCGCCCGTGACCCCGCAGATCGGGCGCGAGTACACGAAAGTGCCGCGCAAGGCGCTCCTCGGCGAGCTCTGCGAAACCGGCGACCATGCGCCGAGACGCCGTGAAGGCAGACGACGGGCGGAGCAGTCAGGTCACCCCACTCGTGGACGTGCAGGCGCATTCGCGCGACACTACCCGCGGTGCTCGGCCTGCTGTACGACACTCACGGCAACCTCCCCGCGCTCAGGAGGTGCTCTCCGAGGCGGACGCCGCCGGGGTCGATCGCTGGTTGCTCGGCGGTGACTACGGCACGCCCAGCCCCTGGCCCCTGGAAACGCTCGAACGCCTCAAGCAGCTCGAGAACGCGACCTGGATCGGGGAACGGCGAGCGTTGGCTGCGCGAGCCGCCCGAGGACCGGCCGGAGGTAATGGAGGTGTACGAGGCTTTTCACGGGCGGGTTTCCGAAGACGTGATCGAGTGGCTCTACGGGCTGCCCCCGCAGGCCGAGCTCGACGGCGTCCTCTTCGTCCACGGCTCGCCGGTCTCCGACGTGGAGAGCTTCGCGCCCGAGCCGCAGGACGGCGAGGAGTGGATGCTGGGCGATGTCCGTGATCGGACGATCGTGTTCGGACACAGCCACCAGCAGTTCCGCCGACCGGGGCCCTACGGAACGGATCTGCTCAACCCGGGGAGCGTCGGCGATGCCGCTCGACGGCGACAAACGCGCCGCCTGGGCCATCCGAGACGATGGCGGGGAGTTCGCCTTTCGGCGCACCGACTACGACGTCGAGCGTGCCGCGGCCGCATACCGCCAGATGCGCGGTGACTTCGGCGAGTTCGCCGCCAGCCGGATCGAGCGCGGTTCGGACTAGGCGAGCGACGTGCGTCGAGGCGTGATCTCTGGACGCGTTTCCGACCAAGGGCGTTCGAGACCGGGCAACCCACCTTCGCCTCTTCTGCAGCTGCCCGGAACGCGTCCTCGTCGATCCCGTCAACCTGCCCGCGCACGGTGAGTCGCATCGAGGTGATGCGGAAGCCGCTTCCACGCTGGTCGAGGGTCGCGACCGCATCGGTCTCGAGGCGCGTCGGCGGGTGCCCAGCCTGAGCGAGCCCGTTCGCGAGCGCCATCGAGAGGCAGGTTGCATGGGCCGCTGCGATCAGCTCCTCGGGGCTGGTCTTGCCGCCGGAGTCTTCGAAGCGCGACGCGAACGTGACCTCCTGGCCGCCGATCGCCCGCTGCCGACGTCGAACCGGCCGGAGCCGCTCCGCAGATCTCCCTCCCACGTCGCGTGGGCCCGTCGCTCAATCGCCATCGTCTGCCTCCTCTTCGCCCGATCCGGACGGCCGATAGTACGTCCTGCCTCTCAGCTCTTCCGGGAGGTAGTCGACCTCAAACCCGCGCGGATCGTTGTGCGGGTAGACGTAGCCAGCGCCGCGACCGAGCTTCTTCGCCCCGGGATAATGGGCATCGCGGAGCGAGTCCGGGCGGACGGACCTGGCCGTGCTCGCGCACGTCTGCTGCGGCCTCCGTCAGCGCGACGTAGGAGGCGTTCGACTTCGGCGCCCGCGCCAGGTAGATCGCTGCCTGCGCCAGGTTGAGACGAGCCTCGGGCAGGCCGACGTGCTCGACCGCCTGGGCCGCCGCGACGGCGACGAGCAACGCCCGCGGGTCGGCGTTGCCGATGTCCTCGGAGGCCAGGACGATCATCCGCCGGGCGATGAAGCGAGCGTCCTCGCCGCCCTCGAGCATCGCCGCGAGGTAGTAGACCGAAGCGTCGGGATCCGACGCCGCGCATCGACTTGATGAAGGCCGAGGTGAAGTCGTAGTGCGCGTCGCCGCCCTTGTCGTAGACGAGCGGCCGTTTGCGCGCAGGCGTCCTCGACGTGCTCGACCGCAACCGTGTTCCCCTCGGCTCCGGCGGTTTGCGCGGCGAGCTCGAGGATGTTGAGCGCGTTGCGGGCGTCGCCACCGGATCGGCGGGCGATCAGCTCGACCATCGTCCAGCGCGACCTCGGTGTCCAGCGCCTCGGTTCCGCGCCGCGACGATCAGTGCGAGCTCCTCCTCGCCGAGCGGCTCGAGCTCGTAGATCTGGCACCGCGACAGCAAGCGCGGAGTTGACCTCGAAATACGGGTTCTCGGTGGTCGCCCCGATCAGGGTCAGCGAGCCCTTCCTCGACGGCCGGCAGCAGCGCGTCCTGCTGTGCCTTGTTGAAGCGATGGATCTCGTCCAGGAAGAGGATCGTCCGCTGCCCGGAGCCGCCGAGCCGGTCGCGGGCACGGGCGAGGGCGGCACGCACGTCGGCGACCGACGCCGAGACCGCGGAGAGCTCCTCGAAGGCCGCACCGGTGGTGACGCGCGACGATGCGGGCCAGGGTCGTCTTGCCGGTGCCGGGCGGCCCGTAGAGGATCATCGAGCCGACCCGGTCCTCGGCGATCGCGAGCCGCAGCGCCGAGCCCTCGCCGAGCACCTGCTCCTGTCCCACGAACTCGCCGAGCGTCCTCGGACGCAGCCGCAGGGCGAGCGGCGCTACCTCGTCGCAGGCGTTCGCGGGCGGCGTCGGAGAAAGGTCGCTCACGCCGAGAAGTATGCTCCCGCCGTGGCGACCGGCGGAGCGGAGGACTACACGCAGCCCGTCCTCCCGGGTGAGGGGCGCGAGCGATTACGAGCGCTACCTCCGCACCGACGACCTTCTCGCGCTCCAGAAGCGCCCCGAGGAGCGGGTTCACCGCGACGAGCTGCTCTTCCAGACCGTTCATCAGGCCTCGGAGCTGTGGTTGCAGCTCGCCTGGAACGAGGTGGAGGAGGCGACCGCTCTCCTCGAGCGCAAGGAGCTGGCGCCGGCCGAGCGGCTGCTCCGGCGGGCGATCGAGTGCGTCGAGTACGTGATCGGGCAGCTCGACATGCTCGAGAACATGTCGCCGTGGGAATACCAGGAGATCCGCAGGTCCTCGGGCATGGGAGCGGCTTCGACTCGCCGGGGTTCCGTGAGATTCGTCGGATAACACCGCAGCTGGGCCAGACGTTCTCCCAGCTACTACGCGACGAGGGGCTGACCGTCGTCGAGCTGTACCGGCAGGGCCGCGAGCGCGAGGATCTCTACCAGCTCGCCGAGCAGCTCATCGCCTGGGACGAGCGAATCGCGCTCTGGCGGATGCGCCACTACCTCGTGGTCGCCCGGGTGATCGGCGACCAGGTGGTCGGCACCCAGGGCACGCCGGTCGAGCTGCTCGGGGCCTGATCAAGTACCGGTTCTTCCCCGAGCTGTGGGCGGCGCGGAACCGCCTGACCCAGCTCTCGATCGAAGAGGGCTGATGGCGACACTCTCCTTGCGGGACGAGGCCACGAGCCTCCTCCAGGAGCTGATCCGGCTCGACACGGTCAACCCGCCGGGGAACGAGACCCAGGCCGCCGAGCTCCTGCGCGACTACCCTGGCCGAGGCGGTGTCGAGAGCGAGCTGTACGGGCGAACGCCCGAGCGGTCGAACCTCGTGGCGCGGCTTCCGGGTAGCGGAGGCGGGCCGAGCCTGATGCTCCTCTCGCACACCGACACGGTGCTGGCCGACGCCTCCGAATGGCAGGTCCGATCCGTGGTCCGGCGAGCTGCGCGACGGCGAGGTCTGGGGCCGGGGCGCTCTGGACATGAAGGGCCAGGTCGCTGCGAGCGCGGTGGCGATGGCGACGCTCGCGCGCGAGGGATTCCGCCCCGCGGGCGACCTCGTCTTCGTGGCGGCCGCCGACGAGGAGGTGGGCGAGGGATTCGGACTGCCGTGGCTTTGCGAGAACCACCCGGACGCCGTCAGCGTCGACTACGCCCTGAACGAGGGCGCGGGCGAGCGCATCGAACTGCTGGGCCGCGCGCTACTACATCTGCTCGAGCGCCGAGAAGATGAGCTCGCCGTTCCGGGTGCGCGTCAACGGGCGCGCGGGTCACGCCTCGATGCCGGGGATCGCGGACAACGCCCTGGTCAAGGCCGCGCCGCTGCTCGAGCGGCTCGCCGCCTACGAGCCCGAGGCTGTACCTCAGGCCCGAGACGAGCGCGGTGATCGAGGCGGTTGCCGGACGTCCGCTCGAGCCGGCCGAAGCGCTCGAGCTGGCGCGCGAGGTCGATCCGTTGGCCGCGGAGCTGCTCGAACCGCTGCTGTCGCTGACGCTCTCTCCGACGATGATCTCCGCCTCGCAGCGCCGGAACGTGATCCCGCATGTCTGCGAGGTCGTGGTCGACTGTCGCCTCTTGCCGGGCGCAGACCCAGGACGAGGTCGAGCCGCTGCTGCGCGCGGTGCTCGGCGACGGTGACTACGAGCTCGAGTGGATCGAGGCCCGCGGCGGAACCCGCTCCCCACTCGGAGACGCCGCTCTGGGACGCGGTCGAGAGCTTCGTCGCCGAGATCGAGCCGGAGGCGGCGGTCGCTTCCGGTCTCCGTGGCGGGTTTCACGGACAGCCACTGGCTGCGTGAGGCCTTCGGGACCGATCGCCTACGGGTTCTGTCCGATGCGGGCGATGGACCCGCAGCTCGCCGCCCGGCTGATCCACTCAGCCGACGAGCGGATCGCCGTCGACGACCTGGAGCTGGCGGTGCAGTGCTTCCGCCATGTGGCCGTCGAGGTGACGGGCGCCAGCTAGGCTCTTTCGCGATGGACGAGAAGATCCGCCTCGGCGGGATGGCGCTGATCAACGGCGTGCTCGTGCACGGGCCCAACTCGTGGGCCTGCGCGATCCGGACGCCCAGCGGCGAGCTGAAGGTCGAGTCGGACTACAAGCGGTTCCGCGCCGCGACGGTGCGCAACCCGCTGCTGCGAGGGCCGGCGCGCATGGCCGAGGTCTTCGCGCTCCTGCCCCAGGTGCGCCACCGGCTGCCGGAGGCGCGACTGCCCTTCCAGCGGCCCCAGGTGCTGGCGGCCATGCTGGGCACGGCGCTGGCCGTCAGGTCGGTGAAGGAGTCCCGGAGGCTGAGCCCGCTCGCGCGGGAGCTCGTCGGCAGTCTTCTCTCACTAGCGCCGGCCGCGCTCGCCATGCGCGGCTCGAGCTCGCCGCCTACCACGGCGCCGAGCACATCTCGATCGGGACGTACGAGCACGGTGAGCCTCGGGCGCGCGGAGCACGAGCGCTGCGGCTCCCACATGCTCGGCCCGCTCGTCGCGAGCTCGGCCGTCGGCGGCGGCGCTCGCCTCGCGCGCTCCCGCGCAGCCTTCGCACCCCGGCGCGCGTGACCGCGCAACTCGGCGCCGTCGCGGCGTCGACCGAGATCTTCGCCTGGATGGCGCGCAATCCCGAGCACCCGCTCGCGCGGGCACTGGCCAAGCCGGGGCACGAGCTCCAGCACCGACTGGCGACGGCCGAGCCGACGCCCGAGCAGCTCGAGGTCGCCGAGGCGCGCGCTCGCGCGCCTGCCTCGAGCTGGAGCGGACCGCCGATGGAGCAGACCGCAACTAAGCGGCGGCTTCCGCCCGACATCTTCGAGCTCCCGGTCGAGAAGATGCGGGAGGGCTACTACACCGACGCGTACTTCAACCACGACGCGCGACGTGCTCCTCGCCGGACGGGCGGCACCCGCGCGTCGTCATGCAGGTCTTCCAGAAGAAGCGACGCGTACCTCGGCGGGATGGACGAGGCGATCGCGGTCCTCAAGCTCTGCTCCGACGACTGGGAGGCGCTGACCGTCCACGCGCTCTACGACGGCGACCGGCATCGAGCCGTACGAGACCGTGCTGACGATCGAGGGCGACTACACCTCGTTCGCGCACCTCGAGACCGTCTACCTCGGCGTCGCTCGCGCGGCGGACGCTGATCACGACGAACGTCGTGCCGCGTGCTCGAGGCGGCGAACGGCAAGCCGATCATCTTCATGCCGGCGCGCCACGACCACCACCGCGTCCAGACCGGCGACGGCTACGCGGCGTACGTCGCGGGCCGATCGTCGGCGCGAGATCGGCGTCACGACCGACGCGCAGGCGTCGTGGTGGGGCGGACGGGGCATCGGCACCGTGCCGCACGCGCTGATCGCCGCCTACGGCGGCAACACGGTGCTCGCCGCGACGAAGTTCGCCGAGGACACCGATCCCGACATGAACGTCACCGTCCTCGTGGACTTCGAGAACGACTCGGTGCGCGACGGCGCTCGAGGTCGCGCGCGCGCTCGGCGACGCGGCTCTGGGGCGTGCGGCTCGACACGTCGGAGTCGCTCGTCGACCGCGTCGCTCTGGGACGGAGATGGGCGACTTCGACCCGCGCGGCGTCAACGAGCGGCTCGTCCGGAAGGTCCGGGACGCGCTCGACGCCGACGGGTTCGAGCGGGTGAAGATCGTCGTCTCGGGCGGCTTCGACGCGCGAGCGGATCGCGGCGTTCGAGCGCCGCGGCGTGCCCGGTCGACTCGTACGGCGTCGGCTCGGCGCTCATCCGCGGCGAGAACGACTTCACCGCCGACGTCGTCGTCACCGACGGCCGCCCGTCCGCGAAGGTCGGGCGTCGCTACCGCGAGAATCCCCGGCTCGAGCTGGTCGACTAGGCCCGAACCGAAGCGGCGATCCCCGGCCACTTCCTCGATCGGAGTGTCCGAGCGCGCGACGTGCATGCCGGCCTCGGCGAAACGGGCGAAGGCGGCATCTGCCTCGTCGGTGTAGTCGACCTCCCCGGGCACCACCACCGCCGAGGTGCAGTCCTCGAGCAGGTACACCTGCTCCGTCAGGCCGTCGTCCCGGAGCAGCGCCGAGTCAGGAGGTCGGCGATCGTCCAGGCGACGCAGTGGCTCTTCGCCTGGCCCCGCGATCACGACCGCGTCGAAGGCGAGCAGACTCGGTCGATCAAGGCGTGCGTTCGCGCGGGCGATGGGCTCGCCGTCGGGCCCGTCGGTGACCTCGGGGCCCAACACCGAGTAGTGCTCGGTCAGCGGCGAGTTCCCTTCACCTGGAAGTCGGGCTGCGACCGCCGCGCGATCCCGTGGAAGAAGACCGCCTCCTCCACGGCCGAGACCAGCGCGTGGCCGATGCCGCCGAGGAGGGCGTGGTACGGCCAGATCGTCAGCGGTACTTGCCGCTCGCGTCGAGCCGCGCACGTAGTGGAGCAGGTGCCGCTGGGCGTACTCGGGCTCGAGCCCGAGCGTCTCGGCGACGCGCGGCGTTGGCCCGCCAGCGGCCGGCCTCGATGTCGGCGGTGTCGACCAGCGTGTACGGCTCCGGATTTCGGCCGTCCTCGTCCACGAGCCAGACTGCGTGGAAGATCTGCATCGCCTGGTGCGTGTCCAGGGTCGGAACCACCTGCGTGATCGCATCCGAGGTTCCCGTAGATGAACTCGCAGCAGGCGGCGGTTGTCGTCGACCGCTCCCATTCCCGAGCGTCCCGCGACGAACAGTTCGAATCCGGGTACGCAGAAGGTGTTCTGAACGTCGACGGCCACGAGGCAGACGCGCAGCCGATCGTCCGCCGCCCGTTGCAGCTCGTGCTCGCGCGCCCAGGCTTGCGGCCGTCGCCGCCCGCTCCTCGTACGGGACAGCGCCAGACGAGGTCGATGCTCTCGGGGTCGAAATGGGGCGGAATCGGCAGCACGCGGCCTAGTCTAGAGGCGTGGATTCGGCCTCCCTGCAGCCGGCTGCCGCCAGTCGTGGCGCGCGCGCTTCGAGCTCGAGCGAGGGCTTGGGCTTCGGGGGCTCGTCGATCCCCGAGTGGGGCAGGCTGCTGCATGTGCTCGCCGGCCAGCGCGGGCGCGCGCGCGTGGGCGAGATCGGAACCGGCGCCGGCGTCGGGGCAGCCTGGATCGTCTCCGCGCTCCTCGCCCGAGGTGCCGTTCGTGACGGTCGAGCTGGACGCCGACCTCGCGACTGCGGCCGCCGGCCTCGTTCGCGGAGGACGAGAACGTGACCGTGCTCGCGCGGCGATTGGCACGAGCTGCTGCCACCGGAGGCGCCGTTCGACCTGCTCTTCTACGACGGCGGCGGAAGCAGCGTCCGACCTCGACGGCGAGCGGGTGGTGGGGCTGCTTGCGCCCGGCGGCACCGTCGTGTTGGACGACCTCACCCCGGGCCGATCCGGCCCTGATCCCGTGCGCGACTTCTGGCTCGAGCACCCTCGGCTGGCTGCGATCGAGCTCCTGACGACGCCCGAGACCGCGGTAATCCTGGCCGTCCACGTCTAGCCGGCAGTTGACGCGGCGGCCAAAGCCGTCGATAACACGTCAGGGCATGGACTGGTTGGTCTTCTTTCGCGACGGGATCGCGGCCTGGTTGCCGCGCTGTTCTTCGCGGTTCTGCTCGTCCTGATGGTCTACATCCTCTGGCGCACGCTCCAGGTGATGCCGAGGCGAGCGCCGCCAAGACGATCGTCGCCACCTCGACCGTCTCCTGTGACGACGTCGCCGGCCTGGACGAGGCGGCAAGGAGGAGCTCGCGCGAGGTCGTCGACTTCCTGCGCGAGCCCGAGCGCGTTCGAGCGGCTCGGCGCGCGCGTGCCCAAGGGGATCCTCCTCTACGGCCCGCCCGGAACCGGCAAGACGCTGCTCGCGAAGGCGATCGCCAGCGAGTCAGGCGCGCGCTTCTACGCGCAGAGCGCCTCGGCGTTCGTCGAGATGTTCGCCGGTCTCGGCGCCGCCCGGATCCGCAAGCTCTTCGAGGAGGCGCGCAAGAACGCACCCGCGATCATCTTCATCGACGAGCTCGACGCCGTCGGCGCCCAGCGCACGGGCCACGGGTTCAGCCGCGAGCAGGACCAGACGCTGAACCAGCTGCTCGTCGAGCTGGACGGCTTCGAGTCTCGCGAGCAGGTCGTCGTGATGGGGGCTTCGAACCGGCTCCAGGACCTCGATCCGCGCTCCTGCGCCCGGGCCGCTTCGACCGCCAGGTGCTAGTCGCGGCGCCCGATCTGCCGGGCCGCGAGCGAGATCCTGCTCGTCCACACGAGAGGGAAGCCGCTCAGCGACGACGTCGACCTCCGCTCGGTCGCGAGGCAGACCGCCGGCCTGACCGGCGCGCGAGCTGGCGAACATCGCCAACGAGGCCGGCGATCTTCGCCGGGCGCTCGAGCCAGCGGTCGATCCGGCAGGTCGGACTTCGAGGACGCGATGGAACGCGTGGTCGCGGGCCTGCAGCAGCGCAAGGTCGTGACCGAGAAGGAGCGGCGGATCCTGCCTACCACGAGGCGGGCCACGCGGTCATGTCGCACCTGACGGGCGACCTGCTCCTGGTGCACAAGGTGACGATCGTCTCGCGCGGCCAGGCGCTCGGGTACACGCTCAACCTGCCCGACCGAGGAGCGCTACCTGCACACCACCGAGGAGTTCGAGGATCTGACTGAAGGTCTACGCTCGCCGGTCGCGCCGCGGAGCAGATCGCCTTCGGGCGCGTCACGAACGGCGCCGCGAACGATCCTCGAGCGGGCGACGGAGCTCGCGCGCGCGATGGTGTTCTCGAATACGGCATGTCCGACGTCGTCGTCACCGCACGATGCGGGCCGACAACTACGCGCTCTCGAAGAGACCAAGCGGCCTGCGCGACCAGCGAGCAGGCCCGGCTCACGGACGAGGCCTTCGAGGAAGCGCTTCGCCTGCTCCAGAAGCACCGCGGCCTCGCCTGACCGGATCGCCGAGGCGAGCTGCTCGAGAAGGAGACGCTCGACAAGGCCGAGCTCGCTGCGCTGCTCGCAGGCGTCGAGGCGGAGTCGCAAAACCCGAGACCGTCGGCACCGCGCGAATCGTCGCCGCGGACTGAGCGGGTAGCATCGCCGGCGTGGAGCCGCGCGGGATTCATCACCTCGGCGTCGCCGTCGACGACCCTCGACCAGGCGCTGGCCACCTACGAGCGGGCTCTTCGGGGCGCGCCTCGAGCACCGCGAGACTTGGTCCCTTCGACCAGGGCGTCGAGGCCGCGTCACTCTGAATCGAGAGGCCGGGTCGAGCTCCTTGCCTCGCTCGGCGACGAGACGCCGGTCGGCAGGTTCCTCGCCGATCGTGGGCCGGGATGCACCATGTCGCCTACGAGGTCGACGATGTCGGTGCCGCGATCGACGAGCTCGCCGCCAAGGTGCCGAGTAGCAATACGTAACTGAACGAAGTGGCTACC
>ERZ1370068.8332-contig-7195_pt1 | contig 48191 bp, 83 predicted proteins | sample MGYA00561227_ERZ1370068 | MGnify/ENA primary metagenome ERZ1370068 (study PRJEB38410, sample SAMEA6850437) | metagenome | study: Metagenomic assessment of the ecological functions of the soil: analysis of the soil microbiota associated with the... | reverse complement strand
TACGCGCTGCTCGCTGATCACGGCGCTGTCAGTGCGAACTACAAGCGCGATTGCCCCAGTATGGCGCGCGGCCCCAGGGATCAGGTGCAAGCATCGAAACTGTTAGATCATCGAACCAAAGTCAGGTGCAGTTACTGGTGCGGCGTGGGAGAACTCTATCTCGCCAGACGGAGCAGCTCTGTTCAGGAACTTCGGACGAGAACCGACTGTGATCAAAGTCGTGGGCATTTGATGAAGATTTAATTCTGATGAAACGGTGCAGGATCTCAGAGCCAAGTGGTCCATTACAGACCTTATGAGTTCTTGAGTAGTCCATCAGCTGATGGTGGAGATATTGCTCTGGTGCGATGTGTCATTAAAGATCTGTCGTGTAAGCCCCGCCCAATGATACCACTGGGAGGGGGTGATGTGCCAAAAGTGTAGATGATGGAGTGGGTAAAGGAGTTTTGCCTGAGAGAAAGAGCAACGACCAACAACAGCATATGCTTACGCTTTTGGGCTTCAGATGGATGAGGCCAAGACGTTGGAAGAAATCACCGAGATAGCTGACCCGTGAGCGGGTCCGCGTTATGGTGGATTGAAAATGGCTGTCGTTATGCGTTTGCGCCACATGCCACCATTGCTGAGCGAACCGTTACATGGCAGATTGCTCGATCTGCGCCTTCGTCAACGGTCACGCCTATTCGCGTGAGGTCCCCGGATTTTCCGGCAAGCTCGTATTCTCTTCGCGATATCACCATTACTTCGCCGTTTCAAAGACACGGCCAGACGCCCCCGCATCGATTACCGAAGAGCGAATCTCGACCTGCCCACTACCAGCGCAAGGGATCCAAAAGTAATCGGCATCGAGTCCGCAGGTGGCATTGCGATCGGCGGATACTCGGCGAAACCGGCTGAACGCCGGATCTGTTCCCGCGCCCGGAAGCCCGGCAAGCTGCCCGCCGACCGCTTCTGCAGCAGAGGTGGCCAAATACAGCCTCGAGTACGGCGCCCAAACTCCCCGGCTGATCCACTCGCGATGCAATTATGCTGGAGAACGGGCACCGATCGCGGACGACCGCGCTGGCCAGCAGGAGGCACGGCGGCCGTGCGACGGTGTCCCCGTTCGGCAATTGGGTGGTGAATCGCCGGGCCTGATTTTCTCGGGAACTCCAGTGGGCCTTATGTACCGAGAGAGAAACTCGGCCGGCCAAACCCCATCCATCTCGACTATCCCCACCCTACGAGCCCTTCCAGCCGTGACTATTCTTCAGCAACGTCTTGTAAAAGGCGGGAGCAGCCGTGCCATGAATGCCGAACCTTTTCGGCTATTCTTAGATCGTTCTGCTTACGGTAGGAGCAGTCTCGACATGCCAACAAAACCCCGGACACGAAAGAAGAAACCGCTGGTAGCGAAAGCCAAGGTGAGGGCAAAGCCCAGAGAAACCAGCGAGCAAACCAAAAACGCGACTCGATTGTGGTCCTGAAAAATCATCAACAGTAGGACCGTCTCTCCTGGCTGCGAAACCGAAAGAAACGGCGAAAGAACGCGAAGACCGAGCGCCGGCGTAAGTCCTCCATCAGATGTTGATGCGGAAGCGCCAGGAAATTATTACGCGAGATTAGGGGAAGTCTGGGTCAATCCTCGATTGAAGATAAACAGCGGCGGCTGAATCTGCACGCGACGTCGGAGATCAAGCTCCCATGGATTCTCGATCGCGAATTGGGCATTTCCTTGATGGAATGCTAAGTCGCCGCAGGCAGGCTATCGATGAAGCGTTGAGCGGCGGGCCCACCGAGGCACCTGTGGTATCTGCGCGGGAGTGTGGCGTAGAGATCAGCGAGCGGAGATTGGAAGCCGTCCCGTTCGCAAAGCTCTGCGTCGAGTGTCAGTCAAAGAAGAGCTGTTGGAAAAAATCGAGCGGAAGAAGATCGCGACTTAGACGATTCTCCGCGGCGAACGGTTGTATCCCTGCCTCATGTAGCCCGCATCCCGCTCACACATGATCCTGGCTCTGCCCTCGTTAGACAAGGCTCGTGTTCTGTGAGCATGCTTGATATCCTAGGCGCTGTGAGAGTGGGGTGATGAAACCAACGAGTCATCAGAGCAGGTCGTCTCGGCGAGTGGAGGGCCGGACTCCACCGTCACGGCAGCGATTGCCAAGCATGAGGGTTACGAACTCTTCTTCTCACCATAGCCTACGGACAGCGGCATGCCGTAGAAGTGGACCGGGCACGGCAGTGTCAGCCGCCTTGGGCGTTGCGAATCATTTGGTGATGAATCTGGATCTTCGTGCCATCGGCGGGTCGGACGCTCACCGGCTCCAGCGGGCGGAGTGCCCAGGCTGACCGCCAGGGACTGAGCGGAGCCAGACCATTCCGATCACCTATGCTGCCGAGCCGCAATCTCATCTTCCTCTCGATCGCGGCAGCGCATGCGGAGATCGTGGAGCGTCTCTTATTTATTTTGGTGCAAACGTGATCGACTATTCCGGCTATCCAGACTGCCGGCCTGAATTCATTCGGGCGTTTGAAGCGGCAGTGAGGGAAGGCACGAAGGCCGGCACGGAAGGGACCCCCTCCATGTCAAAGCCCCCTGCTGATGTTGACGAAAGCAGAAATCATCCAGCAAGGGATCGAATTACACGTCCCGTTTCATTTAACCCACAGTTGTTACGATCCGGTGGGAGACCATGCTTGTGGGCGATGCGATAGTTGCGTGATCAGACGGGAGGGATTTGCGAAGGCTGGGGTTATGGACCCCATCGCATATGCGATATAAAGCGTGACTCGCGAGACTTTGCGAGAAAAGCGAGACTGGTTGGAAGTTTAATCTCGCTCACGATACACGAATAGCCCGGACTCAGCGATACTGACTCTATGAAGATTACGATGACGAAAAGATTTCAGATCGGAGTGTGCTTGCTAGGCCTGGGCCTCCTCGCCGCCTGCGACTCTACGCAACCCACACAACCCCACAAGCGGCCGTGGAGCGACGCTGTGCCGGCCGAGTTCCAAACGGGCGAAACCAAATTCAATGCGAACTGTGCGGTTTGTCGTGGGAAACAAGCGGCGGGCACCGACCACGGACCTCCGCTGGTGCATAAGGTCTACGAGCCGAACCATCACGGAGATCAGGCCTTCCAACGGGCGGCGGCCAACGGCGTCCAGGCGCACCATTGGCAATTTGGCAACATGCCGAAGATCGACGCCGTCACCCCAGCAGATGTCGATCAGATCGTGAAGTATGTACGGTGGTTACAACGCCAGGCAGGCATTCAATGACAGGATGCTGAAAAGGGGCAGGGTAGCTGGGACGATCCCAGTGCTTGCGGAACGCGCACGATAAAGCTGTGCTCGTTCGACGCGCGCAGCCGAAAGCATCCCCACCACTCTTTGCAGAAAGCATCTCCCGCTCCGCAGGAGGAACGAGAGGGCAAAAATGTAACGGGCCACCTGAAAAGGTGGCCCGTTCATTTCTGACACCTATTCTTGTCGAGTGCTTGCGTATGCCATGGTCTTCCCTTAGGATCGCGGCAGGAAAGCACCGACTTATGCCCCTGATAAATCACCCTCTAGGAGGAACCTTTTTGTTGGTGCCTTGCTCGTGCTAGCGCTCGTGTTTGCCGGGCACTGGATCGTCAGCTATGTGCAGAACGGCAATCCATGGGCGATCATGCCCTGGTATGGTGGCGCCGCAGCGCCTCATCGTCATCATCGGTCTCTTCGCAAACCTGCGCCGCGGAGGCAGTTAGGATGAAGAGTGAATTCACCCTCCCGACGTATCCCCTTCTCGTGCAGAGTTGACTGTCCAACCCGCGGTTGAGGAAACCGTCTCCGGGACCCTACTCCAGCCTGCTCAAGCTCACTGGACCCAACGCGAAACACAAGCTAGGCGAAAACGGAACTTTAGTCTTTCCTGATTTCAAGGTAACCCTCTTTCCCTTCCGTGGTTACATGGGTGTTGTGGGGGAAGTTTTTGGTCGAGCGCTATGACCACGGTTGTGTTGTTGGGCAGAGCGGGCTTGGCAGGAGCCCGGCAGACGATCGTACCAGTCAGCGAGAGACACACAACACTGTTCTTGTGTTCATTTCACTTGCTCGATGCCGGCGCCGACCAAGGCCGGACTGGCTTGCTTCTCCAGTTCCTCTTCCGCTTAGCGGCAGGGTGGGGGGCGAGTGGTTCTGAACTGGACAAGATCCTTCGAAAAGAGCAGATCGAGCGTCCAGTCCAAGGCCACGAGGACTTTCTTCTCAAATCGGGGCAGTTTCAGCAAGTAAATCGTGCGCCACAGCCACCAGGCAATGAAGCCTGAAAAGTTCACTCCGAGTATGTTGGCCACGCCGGTCCGTTTCCCAATGGGAGCCAGTAGCCCGATCGTCGAGTACAGGAACGGCTTCATCTCGTCGCCTCGAACGGTGGCCAGTATATTCCGAGCCGCCAGCTTCCCTTCGCGCAAGGCGTGTTGCGCCGTCGGGGGTGGGATTCCCCGGTTCTGCGGTCCGGTACGAGCGCACAGTCGCCCAAGGCCCAGACGCCAGGCCACTCGGGAACTTCCAGATACTCGTTGACGATGACCCGGCCCCTCGACTTCGTGCAAGAGCAGTGTATCCATGAGGGAGTTCGGACAGATTCCGGCGGTCCAGACCAGCGTATTGGTCGTCACCGTCGTCCCATCGCTGAGCGTGACGTCGCGGTCCGTCACGGCGGTGACTTTACAGTTCGAATGGATTTCCACCTGTTGCTCCATGAGCTTTCGCTGCGCGTAGGTACCGAGCTTCTCCCCGAGTTCCGGCAAAATGATCTTCCCCGAATTGACCAGAATGATCCGCAGCATGTCTTCCCGCAGATGTGGGAAGAACCGGACCGCCTCCCGCAGAAAGTCATTCATAGCGGCGATGGTTTCGACACCGGCAAACCCTCCGCCGGCCACGACGAAATTCAGTAAGGGCGCGCGGAGGTGCGCAGAACATTCAAAGTCCGCCTCTTCCAGATTCGCAATCAAGCGGTTGCGCAGAAAAATCGCGTCATCCAGCGATTTCATCGTGAGGCGCGCGCTCGGCCAGGCCGGGGATGTTGAAGAAGTTCGTGGTCGACCCGAGGGCGAGGACCAGATAATCGTACGGCAGCGAATGACAATGTTCCTCGTGCCCATGCGACAAGCCGACTCGTTTATGCACGAGATCGATGGATTCGATGTCACCATGGAAAAACGTCACGCGACGCAACAGCTTTCGGATCGGGCTGACGATATTGGTGATATCGAGGTCGCTCGCGGCGACTTCGTGCAGCATCGGGGTGAAGAGGAAAATAGTTGTCGCGGTTGACGAGGGTGACGTCCAGGTCGGCTCCCCGCGCAAGCGCTCGTTCGAATTCCAGTGCGGCATACATGCCGCCGAACCCACCGCCAGAATCAAAATTCGTGGCTTCCCGTTAGACATTACAAGACTTTCCTACTACGCGCTCACACGTTGTTAGAGGGTTGGGGGGTTAGCACAAATCTAGCACAGCGCGGAGATACCTCAGTCGGACGCTGTAACCTGTTGAAAACTTGATGGTCGAGACGAAGTGAATCGACGGCAAACGGTTTAGGGAAACCGTTCCCACACCTTACTCTCAGCCCACTCAGGCTCATTCGAGATCAAGTCAAGCCAAGGTTTCCTCATAATCAGAGGAAGACCAATCGATAAGTCGTGCGTTTCACAGTGAGGGCTTTGGGAGAGTTCAGACGAATCAACCCATAACCCTCTCCGCCCTTCCCTTACATCAACTTATACCGATGGCAATTAACCATTCATCGTCCAGGAAATGATTGCATCTTGAGTAATCTGAACTCAGCGATCTGATCAGCGCGGGGAATGAAGGCCATGTCGGCGACGGCCATTTCGCCACTTTCACTTGTCGCTATGATTTTCACCTCATATTTGTCTACTGGAATATGGTGATTACTATCCTCCGGCAGCGAAGAGACGTTCAGGGATGAATATCCTTCTGGGCCTAGGAAGAATCTGAAAACATCAATAAACAGGGCATCCAAACATTCCGGATCTTTGGTGGGATACGTTACAGTTCGTGACCCCGGTCCGATCATTTCTCAGTTTAAGATGACTGCCAATGGTCATGAAAATTCTCCGGCTTCTTTTCCAAGAAGTTCAGTTTCACCTCTACATTCCGAATGGTTGAATCATCACTGTTGACCAATGCGATGCGGTAGGTGTACAGCGATCCGCTGGTGAGCGCTGCCTGCGACTGATCGATGCTCGGATTCACCTGCACCCAGGGTTCTCCTTCGCGAATCACAATGGACAATTTGCCATGCCTTATATTTGTTCTCAGGTATAGGTGAATGGCCCATGCACAGAAACCCACAAACGCAATCCAAAATATCCATGTGTCTGTGGACTTATCCGTGAGCCATGGTGGTATATCCTCAACGCCAAAATATATGAACCAGGCTTCTACATTGGAACGGGCTTGCCGTGGGGTGACGGTCGAAAGCAACATGAGTACCCCTGAAGCACCAAACTTGGGAGTGATTTAATAACCCATTTCCAATACACTGGCATTCCGCAGCTCTTGGAATTAAGGAGTGACCGGACTAGTTTCTCTGACTTATCCGCGCTACCCCGGTTCAACCAAATAAACTAGACAAACCAGATGAACCAGAGAAACCAGATAGACCAAATCGACTTGGTTATAATCGGAGTGATTTCCTCACGTCTTCGATTGGGATCTCGCGCCATGCGCCGGACGGGAGATCTTCCAGTTTGAAGGGACCGTATTGAATGCGCCTGAGTCTGGTCACTTCATGTCCCCAATGACTTGAACAGTCTTCGGATTTCACGGTTTTCCCCTGGATCAAGACCACTTCCAGATGTGATTCGCGTCCGGAACTCTTTTGAATCTTCACGGTGTGGCACTGGAGGCGCTCGCCACCATCGACCACTCCGACTATGGCCTCTGCTGGCTTGGGACTCAGTGAATGCTCCTCGCACGGAGACCAGATAGGTCCTCATCACTTTATGTGTCGGATCGGTGAGATAGCTCGACAGGGCCGAATCGTTGGTGAGCAGGAGAAGGCCACTGGTCGCCTGATCGAGTCTCCCGACGGCATGCATGTAACCCAAGTCCGCCGGCAGCACATCGAAGATCGTCTTACGGCCCTGTTCGTCACTGTGCGTCGTGATGACTCCCTTGGGTTTATGAAAGAGGAAAAATCGTTTGACCGAGTCTTGAATCGGTTGGTCGTCGAGCGAGACAGAATCTTTCGGCCATATGACCCACGTAGCCGGATCACGCACGACTCGCCCATTGATGCGGACTCGTCCTGCACGGACCCATTCCTGACCTCGTTCCACGGGAAGCAATGCCAAGCTTCGAAAGCAGCCGATCCACGGTTAGACGTTTGGACGCATGGCGGCTTCATGTGCCATCGCGGTAACAGCGCGTTTCCAGCCAGCAGAAGCTGGCCGATCGCTGAAGGCATGACAAACATCGCAGGATGCTCAAAAAGCCTGTCCAGCAAGGCCGCAGCGAGTCGAAGAGGCGGAGGCGTACGCTCTCGGGTACGTTGAGCCTCTGAGGGATGCGGAGAACGAAGCTGGCGGGCTTTTCAGCATCCTGCTAGAGGAGGCCGCGCTTTTGGAGGTAATCTTTGTCAATGACCGGGGTGGGCTTGGCGGGAATCTGTCCCCGTTCCTGCAGCAGACGTTCGACGTATTTCCCGACCAGGTCCGATTCGAGATTGACCTGATCGCCGACTTGCTTGAGACCCAGGGTGGTGACCTTTGCCGTGTGTGGAATAATCGAGACAGAAAATCCACGATCGGTCACCTGATTGATCGTCAGGCTGATGCCGTCGACGGTGACGGACCCTTTCACGATACAGTGTCGCAGAATCTCCGGCGGGGCTTCGATCGTGAACAGGATGGCGTTCCCATCCTGTTGGCGATTGCGAACCGTCCCGACGCCGTCTACGTGACCAGCCACGAGATGCCCGCCGAGACGCTCGTTGAGCTTCATCGCGCGTTCCAGATTCAGCGGCGCGCCGGCAGTGAACTGCCCGAGGGTGGTCACAGACAGCGTTTCAGGTGAGACCTCCACTGGAGAAATTATGTTCAGTTCTTGTTCACCACGGTCAGACAGGCGCCGTTGACGCTGATGCTGTCCCCAGATTTTGAGGTCGCCCATCACGGCTGAGGCCAGAATCGTCATTCGCGTTCCGGCGAGGGTCTTGTCGATCGAGATGATGGCGCCCAGTTCTTCAACGATACCTGTAAACATTACTCTTCCCGCATAATCCGTTTCACGACGAAAACAACCATCACAAGCCAACACGATCACACCGATGCCGGCCAGTGTACCAATGACGATATTCTCTGTGGCGATCGCGTGTATCATCGCACCATTATATAGCATATATATGGCAGCACCCTACGTCCGTCTCATCGTCACCCAGAACACCGCCGCTGCAACGAGTTGCAGACCGGCGATGATGGCAAAGGCGTCGGCATAGTTCAGATGCGCGATCAGCACGCCTGCCAGAAGCGGCCCGCCGGCATGGCCGATGTCTCCAATCGTCCCTGCATACCCATCCCGCCCCGAGCGTCTTGAACTCGGAACTGTCCGCGACCAAGGCGGAGGACGACGAAGAGACGACAGCTTCGCCGAACCAGAAGCCCGCCGAGAGCAACAATAACAGCCAGAACATCGACACCTGTGGAATACAGACAAAGGTGGCCGCGCAGATCACGAGGCCCATGATGATGAGCGGCTGACGCCCGACGCTATCGGACACCCGGCCCATAATCGGCTTGGAGACGAGCGACGTGAGGGCCTGGACCGTAAACAACATCCCAACTTCTCCAGGATTCAATCCCGCCGAGACACCATAGAGGGGAGGAATGCCATCAAGGCCCCGTTTGCAATCATCTTCCGCTGCGTCGGTGGAACTGGTAATGAGGACCTTGCGATTCTTGGCGACCACCCTGAAGCCCTTCCACATCTCCGCCATCAGCGGGGCCATCCCCTTCTCCTGAATGCGCGGAGGAGGCGGTGTGAGGCGGAGGCTATAGAAAATGGCAATGGCGATGCAGCCGAAAATGCCGGCGGTGACGAAGGCGCTGGAGAATCCCGACGCGTAGATCAGATAGCCGCCGATGAACGGCCCGAGCAAGGCACCGCATTGCGTCGAGGCCGTGTAGGTGCCGAGCGCGGAGCCTCGCCGTTCCCGATAGAGATCGGCCACGGTCGCCAGTGCACTCGGTGCGAAGATGGCGGTGGCCAGCCCATGGAAGAAGCGCAAGGCGGTCAGTACATCAAGATCTGTCACCCAGGGATACAGAAACGGCGGAAGCCCGAACGCCACCACACCGATCTGAAGCAGGAACCGGCGACCGTAAATGTCGGACAGCGCGCCTGACGGCAGCTTGAGAAGTACCCCGGTCAAGGTGGAGACCGATACGATGAGCCCGATCCGCTCGGGACCGGCCCCAGGGATTCTGCGAACAGCGCCAGCACCGGCATCCGGACCATGTTGTAGCTGATAAAACAGAACACGCCGACGGTGCAGAGCAATGTAAAGCTGCGCGATGTCGTCATGGTGAAGCCGTCCTGGGTGGAGTCGCGCCGCTGGGATGCGGCAGATTCTCCAGCGCCTGCTTTACAAAGGCCACATCTTCGTCCGGTAAGGCAGGCGGGGCCATGGCTTCAAACAGCACGCGATCGGGATCTTGCCGCATGATGATGCTTAATCGATTGACGGTCTCCACCCCTTTGCTTAACTTTCTTTTCACGGTCCCCCGATAAATGGGCGCAGCAAGGTGACCACTCCCGAGAGGAGGCGATTGTCCAACCTTGCGTAGGAGACCATGGTACTGTCCATTGCTTCCATCCCGTCGGCGTCTTTCACCGAATCCATTTTCAGAAACACAACCGCCTTGCCGGTGATATTCGGAAGCAACCGACTCTCGTGCGATCCTTCGAGATAGTAAATCCGAGCCGTACGGCTCTGGGAGACGAGTTGCACGATCCCCACAGTGCCCTCGCCATCGTTGCCCCAGTAGCGGTCCGGGCCTCTCACCTCCGATTTATACAAACCAAGGCCCAGGCGATTGATCAAGGCCGCTGCCAGAGGCGGACGATCCAGCAAGTCGTGATACAACGACTCTGACAAACCGGCTCGGATCGGACCGACTTTGGTTGTGATTGTGTAGTGACCGACAATCTCTTGCAGTCGGCAGGCCCAGTCGGGATCGACTTTTTCAATCGCAAAGGTGACCCCGGCATGCTCGAACGGCAAGGAGCAGGTCTCTGACTGTGCCTGATCTGAGAGGATCGTCGGACTCAGCCCAATCGCGACGAGCAAAGACAGTGCGCCGGCTCTCTGCGAGCACAGCCACTTGGAGATCATGACGGCTGCTTCCGAACCTGGATGGCGAGATGGATCGGAAAGAGTTGCCGGGAATCTTGTCGCAGGCGCGCCTGCCGCAACAAGATCTCAAGCGACGGCGTCACAGGACCGTCGAAGGACACCTGCCCATTGGTGAGTACGACGAGCGGTTTGGAGTAATCAACGAGCTGTTCGTTCAGGAAAAGGCTGTAGCGTTGGACTCGGTCGGCGTGGACTTCAATGCGATTCGGCGCCACGATGGAGACATCCAGTCTGGCATATTCTTGGCGTCTGATTCGGTCGTCTCGCTTGCCGACCAAATCTTCTGAGAACGCGGCAATGACATCGGTCGCGTCGATGCGTATCCATCCAAACGATTGAAAATGACTCGCCTCACGCACCACTGTCATGCTCGTCGGCAAGGGATTGCGCCGTTGAGCATTGAGCCAGGTCACCAGCGCAGGCAATTCCTCCCTGGGAAAGTAGTGCCCACCCGCCATGGGATGCTCACGATCGTGTTCGCGATAGACATAGGGATAGCCCAGCCTGGTCAATTCTTGCGTAATCGCGCGGCTGAGTTCCACCGGCATCACCTGATCCTTGGCTCCGTGAATGATATAGATCGGCGTGGAACGGAGGTTGGCCAGAAACGGCATCAGCACGCGGTCGAGGCCTCCGGCCATGGGGGCAATGCCGGCAAACAGGGGTGCATCGTGCATGCCGATCACCCAGGCGCCGATCCCGCCGTTGGACATGCCGGTGAGAAAGATCCGATCTGGATCGATGTGGTAACGCCGTTGCACGGAACGAATCGTCGCCAGCACCAGCTCCTCTGCTTCTCTCGTAAACCAGGCGCCCATCGGAGCGGTTGGACAGGCCAACACATAGTCCTCGCCCAATCGAGCCTGCCAGCGTTCCAGATAGGCCTTACCGGTAAACCCCGCGCCATGCAGGCATACGACCAATCCATAGCCCTTCGCTGCCTGATAGGTCAGAGGAACGAAGAGTGCCAAATCGTAGGCTTCCCCTGCACATCGATCTCCTCCTCGGGAATGGTTCCGATCGGCTGCAGGGCATAGTCCCGCCCGGTTTGAATGATCCCGATTGTCTGCTCGATTGTGGCATGTGGATCGGAGAGAATTGACTTTAGAATTCCGGCTGCTTCGTCTGCATCTGTACTGTCAGGTAGCGGAAGACCTGTGGCTTCATCTCAGCAGAAGACGCGACAGCAGCTGCGTCCATTTCACAGTCGGCAAATCCCGCAAGGAGAAGAACCAGGACGCCTGAGAGAAACCAGCGCGTCACAAATCTCCTTCTACAACCAAATCATTCCCGATGCGACGGACCTTAACGTGGCGCAATGTTAGTGCTTGGTCCAAGCGCTTCGGGCTGCGGTCGCCGATCATGGCCTTGGCATCCTGCCCTCCCATAAGAGTCGGTGCAAGATAGAGCAACACATGATTGACCAATTTTTCCCGTAACGCCGCAGCATTGACGGTGCTGCCTCCTTCAATGAGCGCAGAGGTGATCCGCGCTTGCCCAGCATTGTCATCAGCGCCGGGAGCGAGACACGCCCGTTCTTCGTCGAAAGGGACAGGACCTCTACCCCTACCCGCTCAAATGGACGACGGCGTGACTGGAAATGCACGACTCGTAGTCACGATCAATGTCTTCGCTCGGTCCTGTTTGGCACAGACCGTCGCCGTCGGAGGCGTCCTGAGTTGGCTATCGAGCACGACACGCAACGGTTGCCGGGATGCCAGCTTGAGTGGGCGATCGGAGAGTCGCGCCGTCAGCGTGGGATCATCGTGAAGGATGGTGCCGACCCCGACGACCACGGCATCCACCTGGCTTCGGAATCGATGCGCCTCTTGTCGCGCGCGCGGACCAGTAATCCATCGAGACTCTCCCTTTGCTGTCGCCACCTTTCCATCCAATGTCATTCCGGCTTTCAGGATCACATAGGGACGGCCGGTCGTCACCCAGTGGAGATACGCGCGATTCAACTGCGCCGCTTCCTCTTGTGCAATCCCCGTTGTCACTGTGATCCCGACCCGACGTAAGGCAGCAATCCCTCTTCCTTTGACCATGGGATTGGGGTCCGTCATCGCCACGACCACCTGTCGCACACCGGATTGAACCACTGCCGGAACGCACGGTGGAGTTCGTTTGAGGAGGTGGCAACATGGTTCGAGGCGTGACATAGAGTGTCGCGCCCTTGGCACGTCGCCCTGCCTGCTTGATCGCAAGAATTTCTGCGTGAGGTTGCCCTGGACCCTGGTGATACCCGCGGCCCACGATGCGGCCGTTCTTGACTACGAGGGCGCCGACCATGGGATTCGGGCTGGTCTTACCCCGGCCCTTCGCCGCGAGACGGAGCGCCAGGGTCATGAAGTGGCGGTGCGGTGTGGTGGCAGTCACCGTGTCTTGCGCGTGATGCGCGATCGGCTGCGAGGCTGCTGAGCCGACTTCATCTTCGTGGTCTTCTTCGCCTTCGCACGCGACCCTGACACCTTGCGCGTGGGGAGGGAGCCGCTCGATCCGGCTTCGGCCAAGGCCCCATGAGCCGCCGCAAGCCGAGCAATGGGGATACGATAGGGCGAACAGCTCACGTAGTCCAATCCGAGTTCATGACAGAACTCCACGGAGCTGGGATCGCCGCCGTGTTCACCGCAGATGCCGAGCTTAATCCCAGGACGGGTCTTCCGTCCTCCGGCGATGGCCTGCCGCATTAAGTCCCCCACCCCTTCTCGATCGAGCACCGCGAAGGGATCCGCTTCCATAATGCTGGCAGTCCGATAAAAATCGATGAACTTCGCCGCATCGTCGCGTGAGAAACCGAACGTCGTCTGGGTGAGATCGTTCGTCCCGAATGAGAAGAACTCCGCTTCTGTCGCAATGCGATCAGCTGTGACGGCAGCCCGCGGCAGTTCGATCATCGTGCCGACGAGATAGGAGAACTTCACGTTGTACCGCTTCATGGTCTCCTGCGCGACCTCGCGGATCAAATCTTTCTGTGCTTTCATTTCGGAAACCATCCCCACCAGCGGGATCATGATCTCCGGGACGATCTTCTTCCCTTCCTTAGCCAGCTCGCACGCAGCCTCCATAATGGCCCGCGCCTGCATGCGGGTGATCTCCGGCATCGTGATCCCGAGCCTGCAGCCACGTAACCCGAGCATAGGATTGAACTCGTGGAGTTCCTCGACGCGGGCTAGTAATCGGCGCTTTCCTCGAGCCTGGCGCCGTCGCGACCGGTCAGCTCCAGCTGCGCAATCTCTACCATCAACTCTTCACGCTTCGGAAGAAATTCGTGCAACGGCGGATCGAGCAGACGAATGGTGACCGGATAGCCCGCCATCTCGCGATACAGCCCGATGAAATCCTTTTTGCAGCGGCAGGAGCTGATCGAGAAATTTTTCCCGCTCTTCTTTCGTCCGCGCCAGGATCATCTTCTGCATCATCGGGATGCGATCCTCGGCAAAGAACATATGCTCGGTCCGGCAGAGTCAATCCCTTCCGCGCCGAAGCCACGCGCGATTTTCGCTTGATCCAGGCACATCCGCATTGGCGCGGACGCGAAGCGTCCGCACGCGGTCGGCCCATGACAAAATCATCGCGAAGCGCTGATACTTGATCCGACTTCTTCCCATCCAGCTTTCCCTGGATGACTTGAATGATTTCAGATTCGACAACGGGAAGGTCCCCCTCGTACACATTGCCGGTTGAACCGTTGATGGAAAGATAGTCCCCCTCACGAAACACTTTGGCCCCGATGCGAACCGACTGGCTGTCCAGGACTTCCACTGACTCACAGCCGGCTACGCAGACCTTGCCCATTTGCCTGGCAACCACTGCGGCATGAGACGTCATCCCACCCCGCGCCGTCAAGAATCCCGCCGCAGCGTTCATCCCGTGAATGTCGTCCGGGCTGGTTTCCTGCCTGACCAACACCACGCGGGTCCCAGCCGCTTTCATCGTCACCGCACGATCGGGCGTGAGCGCGATCTTGCCGGCTGCCGCGCCAGGACCGGCCGGCAGCCTTTCCCTAACGGGTTGGACTTCGACTCTTCTTTCATATCGAAAATCGGGTAGAGATATTGTGACAATTGTTCCGGCCCGATTCGCTGCACCGCTTCCCGCTTCGAGATGAGGCCTTCTCTCACCATATCAACCGCAATCTTCACGGCAGCGATCCCGGTCCGTTTGCCGACCCGGGTTTGCAGCATGTAGAGCTTGCCCTCTTGGATCGTAAATTCCAGATCGAGCATATCCCGGTAATGTCTTTCGAGCCTCTTGTAGGTGTGCTCCAGTTCCTTGTAGGCCTCCGGCACGTTCTTCGCGAGCGCACTGACCGGAAGCGGAGTCCTGATGCCGGCCACGACATCCTCACCTTGGGCATTCATCAAACACTCGCCAAAAAAATTCTTATCGCCGGTGGCCGGATCGCGCGTGAACGCCACACCGGTGCCGCTTGTCTCCCCCATGTTGCCGAATACCATCGCCACCACGTTGATGGCCGTGCCCCAGGAGTCGGGAATCCCATAGAGACGCCGGTAGGTGACGGCTCGCGCCCCGAACCAGGAAGAAAAGACGGCGTTGACGGCCAAGCGAAGCTGTTCGAGCGGCTCATCGGGGAACTCTTTCTTCGTCTCTTCCCTGATGAGCGCCTTAAAGCTGGAAACCAATTCCCGGAGATGCCGCGCATCGAGATGGGTCTCGTGCGTTACGCCCACCTCGGCCTTTTGTGCTTGAGGATCGCTTCGAAATGTTCGCGCGGCACGCCCATGACGATGCTGCCGTACATGGACACAAAGCGCCGATAGCTGTCCTGGGCAAACCGATCATTGCGAGTTTTCGCCGCCAGCCCTCAACCGTCTTGGTCGTCAGACCGACGTTCAACACTGTGTCCATCATGCCCGGCATGGAGGCCCGGGCGCCGGACCGGACCGAGACCAGCAGCGGCCGCTCAGGGTCGCCGAATCCCATACCCATCGACCGCTCGACCCGCTTGAGCGATTTCAACGCAGCATCCCACATGCCGGGAGGATACTGTTTCCCATTCTTATAATATTCAACACAGGCCTCGGTGGAAATCGTGAAGCCGGGCGGAACGGAGATGCCGAGATTCGTCATTTCGGCAAGTCCGGCGCCCTTCCCGCCGAGGAGCTCTTTCATGTTGGAGGTTCCTTCGGCCACGCCGTCACCGAAGTAGTACACATATTTCTTTGCCACGCTGCCCTCTCCTTCGCGTTGACTTCAGTTCAATTTAATGGACCAGTGACGCCCCGTGGCCTGCGGCAGATTCGAGACGCAGCCGATACCGGCTGACCAAATACCATTTCGCCACCAACCCTAACGCAATCACTGCCACGACAACCAGCACCAATATGAGCAACCGATAGTCGGCATGCTCCCCTGATCTACATAATACTGCCCGCCGTCCGGCCCTTGCCGAAACTTGATCTCCCGTTGCAGATGATGAGTCTTGCCGGACGAATCGGAGGGATTGATCCACTCCGAGCAGATGCGTATTGGGTCTGCCGTTCCCGCGACGGGCTGCCAGGCGAGCCGGAGACAAATATCGTGCTTGAGTTGAATACATCGGGGGTCGCCGCCAGTTCATCGAGGTTGATCCCGCTGGCCCATAATCCAACCAGTACGATCGCATTGCAGAGAATGATCAAAACAAGAGACACCAGCCTGGCGAATCGTCGAACCAGCGCCTTGCGTGCCTCCGCATCACCGGTCACTGTGGTCTCGACATCCATGGGGGATGTTGTGCCATGGCTACATATCCTGTCTAACTCCCTTGTACCACAATCTGCGAAAAGTCCGCGAATGAGTTGAAGAAGTCGTCCACTTCCTGGAGCAAGGACAACCGGTTGTTCCGGACGGCCGGATCCTCCGTATTCACCATGACCGCTGTGAAAAACGCGTCGATGGCAGGCTTCAGCTCGCACCAGCGCGATCCAGCGCCTGACCCATACTCCCCATGCATCGCATAAACCCAGTCATCTTACCCCGTTGTTCCTGCGAAACGGCATGCGTACAGACGCCGACTCCGTGGCGGTGTCCAGGAACCGCGCCTCGGGTCGACCGGCTTGCGATCCCACTGTTCTTTCTCGACCAAGCCGGTGCGCACGCTTGAAGCCGACGATCAACGGATCGAATTCAGGCTTCGTGGTCATAGCTTGCAAGCGCCTGCATTTCTCCAGAACGAGATCGACGAGGTTCGAACGACTGTGGGTCGGCGAGCCTGCATGAGCACCGCATTCGATCACATCATCCCGCAACGCGTGGACGGCTCCTGCCATAATGACGAACTCGCTCAAAAATGAAATTCCGCTGATGCCGGTGCACGTCCACTCCTGCTCAGGAGTCCGAATCCCTGAAGCCATCGCTACTGACCACGATTGTCTGCGCATTATCACCACTTGTCCGAGGTCCAAGTTCATGCGTAGGTTCCTGCACCTTCTAAAAGAATGCGGACGATAGCCGTGGCGTGTCCTGCGCAAGGCGTAAGGGATCTTCGGAACCGGTCGGTACAATACCCACGTGGAAGAACGCCGCCAGCGAATCCAGCCGGTCGGCCAGACGATAACACTTGGCCTTCGGCTATGGTCTGAGGCAACTCTCCTTCGATCGACCGGGGCAGATATTGATCCCTGATGGCCTGACTCACCGCCAGGGACTCTCCATCATGCTTCGCGTATTCCCCACCCATGATGCCCTGCAGTTCAGGAAACTCACCGACAATCACCGGTCAGAAGGTCGGCCTTACAAATTTTCGCAGCCTCGTTGGCATGCCTGATAATTCGGGTGAACGTCAATGGGGTGCCCCACGATATTACGGATATTTTCGACAATCCCGCGAGGCCAGCTTCACTGACCCGTTCCTGCTTTTGCAGCGATCGTCCCGAGCTTCTGGTGGAACGTGACACCGGCAAGTTTCTTCACGCGTTCTTCTGAGTCTTGACTCTTCCGATCTTCATCGAAGAAAAACTTCGCATCGGCCAACCGCGCAGCCAGGACCCGCTCGTTGCCTTCGCGAATCAATCCCATGTCTTTCACTCGATTGTTCGTCACCGCGATGAAATGGGGGACGAGCGTCCCGGTCTCTTTGTGCCTCAAGGAGAAGAACCCTTGATGTTCTTTCATGGAGGTCATCAAGATCTCTTGCGGCACCTCCAGGTAGGCCGGCTTGAATGATCCGATAATGGCATTGGGACATTCGGTCGTATAGACCGCCTGATCCAGCAAGTCTCCGTCCACATTCAACGTGAAGCCGGTCTTCTTGCACAATGTCGCAATCTGTTCTTCGATCATATGGCGGCGACGCTCCGGATCGGGAATGACCCCTTGACGTTCAAGCCCCTTCAGATAGGACTCGGCATCTCGAACCGCAATCCCTTTCGCACTCCCTAACACGCGATGGCCCTCTGTCCGGTTACCAGCGGTAATTCCCGCAGCTTCGATCGGAAGCGTAGCCCCTCCGTACAGCGCCACCAGCCACCGCACCGGTCGAGCAAACCGCACGCCGGTGCTATTCCACTTCATCGCTTTTGGAAACGAGAGTTTCGCGATCAACTGCGGGAGGAGTTCTTTCAGGACCACATCAGCAGGCCGCCCCTGCTCCTGCTTCACCGCAAAGAGATACTCCCCTTCGGAGTCCGGCGAATCTGCAGGTCTTGGACGGCGACTCCTTGCCCTGTGGCAAATCCTGTTGCCGCTCTGGTCGGCTGTCCTGCAGGGTCGAACGCCACCGCTTTGGACGGTCCCATCGTTTCCTTGACTATAGAGGTTTGCTGGGTCGCGAGACCCTCGACCACCAGGGTCAATCGCCTGGGAGTGCCCAGTGTACGGACGGATTGAAATGCGAGACGTTGGTCTTTAAACAGCTGCTCAGCCGAATCTTTGAGGATAGCCAGTGCGGGAGCGATGAACTGGTAGGGAAGCTCTTCGACGCCGATCTCGAGCAATAACTCGGAAGCGGTCACTGGGGAAGGACGGCTCGCCTTCTTCGAAGGGGGAATGAGGCGACGAGGTTTCTGAGTCTTTGTCATGGATCATCCCGCGGTTCTATGAGCGACGAGCCAGGGCCTTGGAACGAATACTTGATGGTTTTGCTCCGTCACGTCCCATCCCGCGATTGAGCAGCGGATGCCCCATTGCCGCCCGCTCTTCAGATGTAGCGCTCGGCACATTGACGGGCAAGGGCGCGGACCCTCGCGATGTATCCCGTGCGCTCTGCCACGCTGATCGCCCCGCGGGCATCGAGCAGATTGAAGAGGTGCGATGACTTGATACAGAATTCGTAGGCCGGGAGCGTCAACCGCTTGTCTCGATTCGCCAGCAGCCGCTTGCATTCCCCTTCGAACGATTGAAACGTGGCCATGAGCATCGCCACATCGCCTTCTTCGAAATTATACGTGGAGAATTGAATTTCGGTTTCGTGGTGGATATCTCCATACGTGACTGAATCGTTCCAGGCGAGGTCAAAGACGTTATTCACCTGTTGCAGATACATCGCGATGCGTTCAGTCCCGTATGTGAGTTCGACGGTAATGGGATTGAGCTCGATCCCACCGATTTCCTGGAAATACGTAAACTGGGTGATTTCCATCCCATCGAGACGCACCTCCCAGCCCAGGCCCCAGGCGCCCAGTGTGGGGGACTCCCAGTCGTCCTGAATGAACCGGATGTCGTGCTGCTTCGGGTCGATCCCCAATTGCACCAGACTCTTCAAATACAACGCTTGAATGTTGTCCGGCGCCGGCTTCAGCACGACCTGATACTGATAGTAGTGCTGCATGCGGTTTGGATTCTCGCCGTATCGTCCATCCGTAGGACGCCGGCATGGTTGCGGATAGGCTGCCCGCCATGGTTCCGGGCCAAGGGACCTGAGGAACGTGGCTGGATGAAAGGTGCCTGCCCCCATTTCCAGATCATAGGGTTGATGGATGACACAGCCTTGCTCAGCCCAGTACTGATGCAATGTGAGAATGAGATCTTGGAAGGTCACGAACAGTCCAGTCGTCGGGAGGCTCTGATTTCTCGCGCAAGACGCGTTGAAATGAACGGGAAAGCTAACAGGAACTTGCAGAGACTGTCAAGGCACAACCCCTCTAGGATCAAGGAGTTGTAACACGTGCTCTCAAGTGAAGTGACGGGAAGTTGAGGATCGGAACCCTTGGGTTACTCAACTCAAATTTTTCAGATCGACTCTTGACTGAAGTCGCGCGGTGCTCTATGTTTCAATTCTTGATTAACTCACTCGGAAATAGATCGACCCTCCTATGAAGCTGTCGAAAAAAGTGAGTACGGACTTCGTGCCCTGCTTGAGCTGACGCTTGTGCATGGCAAGATGACACTCCAGCGGCACCAGATCGCGACCCGCCAACATATCCCGGTCGAATTTCTTGAACAAATCCTCTTGGCGCTCAAACGGGCCGGCCTCCTCTCCAGTCGTCGAGGGATGAAGGGCGGCTACACGCTCATCAAGTCTCCGGGAGAGATCACCCTCGGCCAAGTGATTCGCATTTTGGATGGCCCCCTCGCTCCCATCGGATGTGTGAGCAAGACAGCCTATCAGAAATGCGGAGATTGCCCCTATGCCGAACACGCCCAATGTCCTGTACAGCATGTCATGGGTACGGTGCGAGATGCCATTGCCGACATCCTTGACCACTACACGCTCGACGATTTTGCCGCCGGCCATCGCAAAGGATAGCCGTGGATCTCGTCGTGCTCGTACTGATCACGTTCGTAGCAGCCACGGTCAACGGCGCCTTGGGGTACGGCTTTTCTTCGATCACAGTTCCGGTTGCGCTGCTCTTTTATACCAACCGTATCCTAAATCCGGCGTTGGTACTCGTGGAATTGGTCATCAATGGATACGTCCTCTGCATCAACCGCAAGAGCATCCCGAGTAGTTGGTGGAGCGTAGCGCGCCATCCTGATCGGCCCCTGATCGGGCCACCGCGTTCACCACGTACAGCATCCTCACGATCATGATGATGGTTAATCGCCTACTTGCTGTTTCGATTTTTCAGGACAAGACTGTCTCACGAAGAATTAAGGCCTGACCATCGACCGCTACAACGCTCACCGAAGGCATCACCATACACACTCGATCTGTCATCGTCCGTTCGCTTACGCGATAACCGGCTCACTGCGAGCAAGGCTCAAACCCCTACCACTCCGCCCAATAGCCGGACGCTCCACTCTCCCATATTTTTCCTCTCGCTGCGGCTCTTCACACCCATTACCAGTGACTCAAACCTGCTCCTTCCATCTTCAATTGACTGAACCATCCCTGGTCACACCATCCCCAATCCGACTCTCAGCCCAGTTATGAATACTCCAAGCTGGATGGGCAGGGAACGGGATTGAGGCCACGCTCTTCGAGCGAGACATGAATCTGTATGGTTTCCCCTTCAAGTTCTACACTCCACTACACTCTAATATCCTCACAACCAGTTAATTATATGGATTAATCGAATGGTTGCAGCGAGTAATTATGGCACACGCTTTGCTTTGGCTCCTTCGTGTTCTTCTTCTTGCTCAGCACCACGCACGAAGTTGACCGAAACTAACCCAAAGCTTAACCGTCCTCACTCCTCTGGAGCAGCACTATGAGCGGTTTGACCATGCAACAATCCTTCTTAGTGCGGACCAGAGTCACAAAGACCTCTCGCATGCCACAATACCTGACCGCCATCGTGACAGGCCTTCTTCTTTCGGTCCTGCCTCTTCTAACAGGATGTGGCGCAGGAGGAGAGACTGGCAGCGACCCAAGCGTCACAGTGACTCCCAGTAGTGCCAGGGGCGCACCGACAGCCAGCGCGTCGCTACATGGAACCCGGTTCAAGACCCCTCAGTCTCTCCCCAGTCTCTGCCTACTTCGTCCACTACGGCCGGCACTCACCAGGTCAACCGGGTAGCTGCGCATATGAAGGTTCCGTGCACGCTGCCTCCCCGTCAGCCACGGTCACAAACCTTGATCCTAATACCGTCTACTACTTTGCGGTCAGTGCCTATAACGGTCTAGAAAGCGCCTGCTCAAACGAAGTATCGACCCAAACGCCTCCTGCTTCCACCTAGAGCGATCGACTAAGCCCCTCCCTTTCCGCCGTAATACTGAAAACGCCCCGCGTCATCGGGTTGCCCGGATAGCGCCGCGATGTCATGACCGAACGGTGTGGCTGTCGATCTATCCACATGGATTCTTTCAACCCTTGAGTGCACACTTCACAGGCAATGCCGTAGCTTCCTAGGATCTGAAGTGATGCGCGTGGAGTAGGAGCATACGCTGTCATCCTTTATATTGCGCAGACTCACTGACTCACGTTGACCGGGGCCAAGCCCTTTCCTATATACTGATAGAAGCCCGTATGGAGGTTCGCTGATGAAAGTCGTCGTAGGCCTCCTTCTTGTGGTAGTCCTAGTGGCCGGAGTAATCCTGGCGCTTCCCTTCCTGATTGATCTCAACAAGTATCAAGACCAATACAAGCCGATCATCGAAGACGCGCTCAATCGCAAGGTTCAGCTGCAAGACATCCGCCTGACTATCTGGCCGCGGATCGGTGCCCGGGTGGCCGGGTTCGTGGTGCTGGACGACCCGGCATTCGGCTCAAGCCCCTTCACCTCTCTCACGTCGCTCGACATCGGAGTGAAATTCATGCCGTTGCTTAGCGGCAAGATAGAGGTGGAAGACATCACCCTCCGCAATCCTGTGACCACCATCATTAAGAACAAGAGCGGCGTCCTGAACGTTTCGACCATTGGTCGTACAGGCATTCCACTGCCTCACACTCCTTCGCGGGCACCCATTCCATCGACTGAAGGTCCGCTGAAAATCCTGGCACTCCTGGCTGTAGACCGAGTCTCCATCTTGGGTGGGACACTCACCTATCGGGATCTGTCTGCCCCCGAGCCGACCGAGTATATCTTGCAGGATATGGAACTCGTCCTCCAATCCGTTCGGCTCGGCCAATCCCCAAGCCTCCATATTGGAATGCTCGTCCAACCGTTGAATGTACCGGTGAGGCTTGACGGCACCTTTGGCCCTTTGAAAGAATCCACGGACATTGAAGCAATCAATCTTCAGCTTGCTTTGGGGAAAACCGACTTCACCATCACTGGGAAAACGGTTGGGCAAAACGCCAGCCTAAACATCAGTGCGCCGGTGATCAATACGGCCAATCTGCCGATCGCCTTACCACTACAGAAACCCGTTGATGTGAAAAATCTCCAGGTTACAGCTGAAATACGAGGCCAGGATGTCTTGCTACAGAATTTCTCCTTTCAGCTCTTCGATGGAGAAATGACGGCACAAGGAAAAGCTACGTCTGGCCTCGATGCTCTCCCGTTCACTGGCAACTTAACGATGCAAGGGATACAGCTCGGTCCTGCACTCAACGCCCTGGCTACCACGCAGGTATCGATCAGCGGAACGGCAGGAGCCAACCTCAGCGTGCAAGGCCGAGGGTTGTCCATGCCGGACCTCACAAAATTCTTGGAAGGCACGGGTCATGTGGCGGTGAAAGACGGCAAGATCGAAGGTGTGAATCTGCTTCAGGAAGCCATCTCTCTCCTCAAAGTCGCCGGCATCTCGATGGATGACGCCAAGGCAACGGTTTTTTCAACGATCGAGACCGATCTCGCCATTAAGCACGGGACCATCTATGTCCAACGGCTCTTGATGGATAGCCACGACTTTCAGGCCACAGGTGGCGGCACCATCGGATTCGATCAGGCACTGAACCTCATCATGAGCCTCAACCTGTCGGAGGACTTAAGCCAAAAAATCGCACGTTCATCGCCTGCCGCCAAGTTCGCAATGAAAGAAAACCGCGTGAGTCTTCCTCTGGTGATTACCGGAACAGCACAGGCCCCATCGTATGGGTTAGACATGAAAAACCTATCCGGGAAAATTCAGGAACAGGTGCAGAAAAAAGTTGAGGAAACGATCGAGGGACTGCTGAAAGGAACGACGAAACCAGAAGACTTAAAGCAACAGGGCCGAGACCTGCTCAAAGGACTGTTGCGACACTAAGGAGCCATCAAATGATCGCCATGGATATGACGACCCGATACGCGATGCGATATGTCATGCAGGCCGTAGTTAGGGCCACGGTGCGCAACATAATTTCGGTGCATCGCTGAGATACGCGATAGGAAGAACCGGACAGATCATCTGCTACATACACCGGACAAGTTAACTTGCTATCTACAGAATAGTGCGACCTCTTGACACTAGATAATTTGATATGTTAAATGGCCGTCCACGGGTCGAGAGAAGGGCGCTATGGGAGACAACTTTCCCGCCGTGTGGTTGTGCCTAGACGATCTCTGCTGCCGTCGGTGTGGCAGGAATGGCTTATCTTCGATGTGGTGGCCCAAAGGGTAACACAACTGATATGCCCCATGAGGCAGGACCTCGTCGATAGACCAGACTCACCATTTAGAAAATAAGGAGGCGGGAATGACGGGAAGGAATTTCGGTACGTCGCTCATGATGATGGGGTGTGCGCTATTTCTATCAGGAGGTATGGCCTTGGCCGAAGACCTCCCCCATTGCCTCCGGTTCCAGCCGAGTATGCAGACAAACATATGCCGGCTGGAGGGTGGACGGATCCTAAGGCTATCGAAGACGGAGCGCTGATTTTCAGTGGCGAGGCTAATCCGCAGGTCAACTCGTGGCAGCTGCCATGGCAAGGACGGTAAACCGGTAAAGAAAGGTGCGCGGGATATGCGTGATCCTAACAATATCTGCCGTTGGTCCGACGGTTTCTGGTTCTGGCGGATATCGGAAGGTGTCCCGAAGACGAAGATGAAGTCCTGGAAGAGTATGCTGTCAGAAGAACAGATCTGGCATGTGATGGCATTTGAGAACCAGTTCTCGAACGAGGGCAAGCCGCACGACCACTCGTGTTACAAACCTGGTAATTAAGCAGGAGACACATCCGAATGTCCTGAGAGTCGGGCTGAAATCATTCGGTTCGTCCCACGTCGGATGAGAGAAGAAACAATCAGAGCAATCCAATAATAAAGGAGGCGTCATGTCCAAGAGTTTTTCGCGTAGCATGCGTCATACCGGCTTGATCAGCGCATTGGTCATGGCTCCCTGTCTTGCCATCAATGCAGGCGTGGTGTCGGCGGAGACCATTAATGCCCAACTGGCGGCCGCACCCAATGTTCCTCCTCCCATCACACGAACCCAGCCCGCCAACGTCGTGGGTACACCTGGAAGCGTCCGAGTGGGTTGGTCCGCTTAGCGACGATAACAATTATGAGTTCTGGGGTTTTAATAAAACTGTGCCAGGGCCCATGATCCGCGTCATGTTGGGCGATACGGTTGAAATCCATTTGAAGAACGATAAGAACAGCAAGGAAAGTCATAATATTGACTTCCATGCGATCACGGGACCAGGTGGCGGGGCTAGCCTACTCAATAGCGAGCCCGGGCAGGAAACCGCGGGACGGTTTAAGATGATCATTCCTGGCATCTTTTACTATCATTGCGCCACCGCATCGCCATCCATTCCCGAGCACATTGCGAATGGCATGTACGGCACGATCGTAGTTGAGCCAGTGGGTGGGCTTAAGCCTGTCGATAAAGAATTCCAGATCATGCAAAGCGAGTTTTACACTAAAGAAGGCAACAAGGGCGAGACCTTGGAGTTTTCGTACGAAAATGGGTTAGACGAGCTCTCCTCCCACGTTGTATTTAACGGCCGTATGAACTCACTGGTCAAAAATCCTCTTCGAGCCAAGGTCGGAGAAACCGTTCGAATTTTCTTTACCAACGGAGGCCCCAACCATGTCTCTTCGTGGCAGATCGACGGGCAGACGTTCGACAAGGTGTACACCGAGGGTTCCTTCACCACACCATCAATGGAGAATGTCAAGATCACCAAGGTGCCTGCAGGCGGCGCTACCGTGGTAGAGTTTAAAGTCAAGGCCCTGGCACTCTTGACTTTAGTTGACGTGTTTAAGGGTCGAAAGGAAAAAGGCGCCGTTGGCCTGGTGAAGGTAGATTAGAGGATCCAGCCAACTAGGCCATCTACAAAGGCCTGAAGTACTCTGCAGGCAGGTGATCAGGATGATGGCAAGACACAGCGGCCTCAATAGCCATGATGCTCAGGGCGTCACGGTCTTCAAGAGTCGCACCGAAGCAGCGCAAGAACTTTCTCGGACTCATAGGGGAAGTTGGGCTCGAATTCAAGCGACTCGCAGCCAATACCGCGACGCAAGCAGTACCCCTTCCTAGGCGGTGGGGGCCACTCTTCTAGAAGCAGGAGATACATCCGAATGTCCTGAGAGTAAGGCTGAAATCATTCGGTTCGTCCCACGTCGAATGAGAGAAGAAACCGTCAGAGTAATCCAAAATCAAAGGAGGCGTCATGTCCAAGAGTTTGTTGCGTAACATGCGTCATGCCGGCTTGATCAGCGCATTGGTCATGGCTCCGTGTCTTGCCATCAATGCAGGCGTGGTGTCGGCGGAGACCATCAATGCCCAACTGGCGAAAGCACCCAATGTTCCCCTCCCATCACACGAACTCCAGCCCGCCACCGTCGTGGTAACCCTGGAATCGTCCGAGTGGGTTGGTCCGATTAGCGACGATAACAATTATGAGTTCTGGGGTCTTAATGGAACCGTGCCAGGGCCCATGATCCGCGTCATGGTGGGCGACACGCTTGAAGTCCATTTGAAGAACAAGAAGGACAGCAAGAAGAGTCACAATCTTGACTTCCAAGCGGTCTCGGGACCAAGTGGCGGGGCCGCCCTGGTCAATGCCGAGCCCGGGAAGGAAGCCCAGATACAGTTTAAGGCCCTCAATCAAGGCCTCTTCGTCTATCGCTCCTCCACCGCAGCGCCATCCAGCGTCGAACACGTTGCGAAATGGCATGTACGGCTTGATCTTAGTTGAGCCGGTGGGTGGGCTTAAGCCTGTCGAAAAAGAATTCCAGGTCATGCAGAGCGAATTTTTACATGAAAGACGGCAAGAAGGGTGATACCCTGATTTATTCGAATCAAAAGGTGTTAGATGCGGACACTTCCTATGTAGTGCATAACGGCCATATGACCGCGCTGGTCAAAATTCCACTACGATCTAAAGTGGGAGAGACCGATCGATTTTTCTTTGGCAATGCAGGAGTCAACTATGAGGCTTCGTGGCACGTCATCGGCGAGATGTTGGACCGGGTGTGGCCCGGGGGGCCAATGCAAAAGGGCCAGCGCCATTGAGGGTGTCCAAAGCACCCTGGTGCCGCCAGGTGAAGCTACCATAGCAGAATTTAAAGGCGAAATGCCCGGCACCTATATTTCGGTTGACCACTCGATATTCCGCATCGAGAAGGGCGCCCTTGGCCTGCTGAAGATAGATGGTCCAACTAATCCTAGCCTCTTCAAAGGTCTGTAGTAATCTGCAGGGAGATGATTAGGATGATGGCAAGACACAGCGGCTTCAATAGCCGTGATGCTGAGAGCATCATGGTTGTACGGGTCGCACCAGAGTAACGTAAGACAGTACCAACAAGACGGGGAGGGAGAGGCTTTCGCCTCTTCTTCCCCGTCTTACGATTGGGAGAAGATACAGTGGGCCGGTGTACATAACAACGGCGTGCTCGCTTCCGTCATGACCCTACAGCCACTCGGATGCCCTTGGCTCAGACAGGCTCCGTGGCAAGACGATGATCCATACCGCGACCAGCGCCATCAAAGCGGATAGAACAGATTGGTCCTGCAGGAGGTATTGACAAAGCAAAGAGCCCCTGCTATTAAGCATACGTTCAAATTGTCATGGATCTGAGAGGATGTCCCATGCCGATTCGCGGATTCCAACCATCGACCATCAGGCAGGCGGGTCGGCCAGTTCCGTTTCAGCGGCTTCCGACTTGCGCGCACACACTTCTCCAAACCTGACCAAGCATCCTCGCCGTGTGGTCTGGATGTAGTGGGCCACGCAGCAGTCCGGCGGTGCAACACCATCACATACAGGAGGGTCAACATGAAACGCAGAAGAAGCAAATGGGTGAGCGGCATCGGGGCTGTAGGGCTGGCTGTCGGCTGCCTGGCGCTGGCTGGTTTGGGCTCAGGAGCCACGCCTGCCGAAGCAGCTGACTCATCGACGGGTCAGCAGAGAGCGCGCCGCGGTTTGTCCTGCTAGAATCCATGCAAAATGCGGGGGTGCTGGACAATGAGACGGGGCTGTGTGGGAGACAATACCGACGAGAGCGAAGACTGGTTTGGAATACTGCCGCCAATGTCTGTGTGAAAAAGACCGTCGGTGGCAAAAAGACTGGCGCTTGCCCAAACTCAAAGAGTTGGAGACCCTGGCGGATCACACGATATATCCTCCCCCGCCCTCCCGGCTGGCCATCCCTTTTCCAACGTCGAGTATGCTGGCTATTGGACTGCGACGGAGCACGAAGACTATTCGTTTAGCGCGTGGGACGTAAACTCCGACTATGGCATCGTGGGTAACGATTTTAAGATCAACAAGAACTTTGTCTGGTGTGTGCGCGATAACACGAAGTAGACTCAGAAGTGAATCTTAGGTCATTGGTTGAGCTGGGGGCGCAAGCCACCCCTGCTCGTCCCACGGTGAATCAAGGACATCGATACGACTGAAAATTCTGTTGTGAAGGGGCTTCTCGCGCAGGTCACCCCAGCGGTGCTCGACTTGGGTTGAGCCCTGGTGAGTAGGGTGGGAGTGTGCGCAAACGGAGTGGGTCGGCCAGCACTCTTGAGCGCCAGCACGATGTAGTCCTGTGGTTGGGGAATTGGGATGAGCCTCGTCCAGGTGGGGCGTGGAATTAGGTCTTGTCGAGAGGCTCGACGGCAAGATCGGGATTCTTCAACGACGTGCTGATGGCCTGCGAGGTGCGGTGTATCTGCCTTTGAATATCCTCACGTACATGGCCTCGGAAACCTAAAAGATCTGACAGTCTTCCCACTCGTTCGGGATAATAGCCCCTGGATCTAAGCCATCCACTGGCATTCTTCAGGCCGCGCGATAATAGAGGCCCTCCAGTGAGGGCCACTGCATCAACAAGGCAATACCAGACAGCAACCCCACTTGGAGGGTTTCCCTGGGCCAAACCAAACACAGGGTCTACCAACGCCCATTTCCAGGCCCCAGCTGCTGTGCCGAGTATCTCCAGCCAAGTCGTAATAAAGAATGCCGCGAGATACACCAACGGCGAGCGACCTCTAAACAGACAGATCAAAAACACAGAGAAGAGCACTGCCCCCTACATCACCCTGTTCTGGAAGCCCGCTGATCCCCCAAATCGACCATGCCCCGCACACCACAATCACTGTTGTGGTAATTACTCTTGCATATTTAATAAACAGCCTGGAACGCGCCAACGCAATGGACGTTAAATACACCATTCCGTGACCGAGTGGCACATAGGCCGGTACATTGTCGAAGCGATAGGTGTAGCCACCCATACAGACAGACGCCACATATTCACCGATTGTCGTAAACGCGACAGCCACGGCAACCTGCAATCGTACTTCTCTCGTCTCACCCCGCAAGAACCCAATCAGACATACCAACGCGATAAACCCTAGGGCATATTGTTTCCACACACTCCCGCTTACTTCAAACGCCATGCAGATCGCAACAGAGGCAAACGTGACCGCCGCTATGGTGTAGTCCCTTTCCTATGCGTATAGGCGGCATCAATCTCAGGGAAATGGCGTAGCAAACTCGACCTCATTGAATTTCAACCCCTCATGAATCTGTTACTTACGTTCGATTGTTGACCACTTGAATACGCGATAGGAAACAGGGCCCATCATAGAGTACGTCTGATGCCATGGGGATAGGCTGTAGATTCTTCTGTGGTCGAAATCTAACCTGTAGCCGGTTCTCACGTCAACTCAACAGGGATCAGTCAAAACCACGAGTCACTCGGCTACGGTGGTTTTACGCAAGCAAGGATACCCTTCACGACCAGACGATCAAGAACGAGCCAGATGCATTACAGAAGTTACTGGAGTGTTGGCATATAAGAGATTGGCGGGAGAACTGCCGTTGTATGCAGCCTCCCGCCAAGGATGACGAAGTCGGATAACAATTCGAGAAGAGAACTCCGTGGATCAGTCTTTTTTCTTTCTTCTCTTCTTTCAACACCATCTTGCCCTGAGCCAGACTGGCATTGAGATCATGTTCGGGAACTTTCTTGTGCACCAGGTTCTGATGGCAATCGATACAGGTTGCAACCTTCTGTTTGCATTTTCTGGTGGGCGGCCTTGGCAGACGCGCCGGGTGGCTTGGTATTTTGTGGCACGCCCGGCAGGTCATGCTGTCCCACCCCTTCAGCTTCATGCGCGCCCTGTAGGCCGCCTCCAGCCGTCGCTCGTTGAATTTCTCGATCGTAGAGTAGTCAACGGTGAACTCATCTATGAGGAACGGCAGTCCATCCACCACGTGCGTCCAGATGGCGAGATGGAAGTTTTGCAAGCCCTGCGGAACGTGGCAGTCCTTGCAGCCAGGGTCAGAGCCGAGCGCACCCCAGTGCGATGACTTTTTCAACTCCTCATACGGGTAGGTCTCGGAATGGCAGCTTACGCAGAACTCGGTCCTGCGATATGGCAGCTTCGCCGCCGAATACCACGGCAATCGTCCCAACGGCAATCACTGCGCCAAGAGCCAAGGCGCCGACTGTCACATTGCCCCTCTCTGACATTACTCCTCCTTGCCGATCTCCGCCGGTTTCGCATCCTTCTGGAATTCCTCATGGAACTTCGGGGTAGGCGGACCTTCGAACGTTCCCGCTAGTTTGAAGTGTTCATGCATGGCTTTGTTGTTGCGCACGGACTTTTCAAAGTCGAACGCATACTTTTTATCTACCTTGGGGGTGAATGGGGTATAGGGTTTCTTTGCTCCCTTCCACGGGGAGCCCTCATAGTTCAGGTGGCAAGCGTTACACTTCTCGACGAATTCAAAATCCTGTCCTGCTTCCGCGAGGGACTCGCGCGCTGTGACCTTTTTCGACTTTTCAACGGCCTCGCCAGCCTTGCGATGAATCTTGCGATAATCCGGGCCTGCGCCATGACATGATTCACAACCGACACCCACAAGGAATTTGTCGGGGTCCGAAATTTCATATCCGCCTTCCGACCCGAACCCGGTCACATGACAGCCGATACAATCCTTGTCCTTGGTGTAGTCCTTCTTCGGGTCGAGTTTTGCCTTGACCATGGCTGCGTTTTTTTCTTTATTCCTATCGGCTTTGAGCGAGTCGACGGCTTTCGCGTGGGCAGTCTTTATCCATGAGTCGGCCTCGCTCTTGTGGCAATTGCTGCATTTCTTTCGACCCTCAAAGGCTGTTTCAGCGGAAGCGCTTCCGGCCATAGTTGCGAATACGACTACAGCTGCTAGTGCAAACACCATGGGATGCTTCACGGGGCCTCCTTTCATCAGAAAAACTATTCCTGGTCGTACTTGAAAAATCGAGTATGCGTTACTCTATCGTGACTGTGCAAGATTTACAATTACGGTCCTTCCATTTCGGCCACTCAATGAATCAGTTATTCGATGGCTGTGCAGACGGAATCTTATAGACCAAATAGCCTCCGTATTTATAGACCATCTCGACGGCTTTGATTTCGAGAATCAGCGAGGTCGTCATGGGCAGCATCTGTGCGAGCAGCGTGTTAACGCTCTTATCATCGGTGAGGAAGTAGGCGCGCACGTTAGTCTCCGAGAGTCCATGCACCGTTTGGGAGGTATAGCTGTTGTCCACTAGCCAACGCTTCACCATCACGTTTAGTCCATGCACATCACCACTCCCTTCACGGGGAAGTCCTTGTAGGCGACACCGATGCGATCGGGGCGCATCATCCCGAGTTTGTAGAGGTCCGAGATGTGAACCACGACATAGGCTTCACGCCCGCCAGTCAGTTCACGCAGCATCGCTGCACCCTCTGTTGGCTCTGCCGAAAGCGCGTCAGCAAAGCGTTGGAACTTCCCCGCTCTTCTGCACTTGCCGTAGAGCCCCAGAACTGGCGTTCGTATTTCTCGATCGCCTCGATTTGCGGTCGCCAGAACGACGGCGTGATAAGAGGCTCACTGAGATGGGAGGTGAACACCGTCTCTAACCCGGTCAATAGCTGAATCTGACGCGAGGTGTCCCACCAGGCAAGAATGACCGCGTCTTTCGGCATATGTTTGGCAATCGCTGGTGCCAATATGGTCAGCTCGGAGAGCTTACTGTCGACAAAAATTATTTGTTGGTCGAGGTGATTTTCCCAGGCGAGCATAACGGGCTTTGTATTTCCGCGGCGGGCAAGATAGGCGGCAGCTACCGGTTCGTCCACACCCTCTACGACAATCTCTTGCCTGCTGATGCTAAGGTCAGGCCAAGCATCGAGTCCGAGCTTGCCGAACTTCTCTATGCCACCCTCTTCCGTCATCTTGTAGTGGTACGGGGCCGGCCCTGGACTGAGCCATAGATAGGCGAGCCATCCGAACATAAGAAATCCTCCCGCCACCAGGAGTATTCCCAGTAACGGGAGGATTCTGTTGTTCGGTCGCGTCAGCGCTGCTTCCATCGTCTGCGCTGCGCCTATTGTCACCGCTGGTTCTTCTTGCGTCTGCTCCACCCAGCGAGCGCGAGGCCACCGGTCAGAAGCATGCCGCCGCCAAGACTGCCGAGCGTCAGCTTCCCGTCCCTGCTATCAAAATCCAGCAGGCTACTCGTCTTGCTCTGCTCGAGCTTGGTCACCCGTTCCATCAACACCATCCTCTCCTTAAGCTTGGTGTCCTCGTCCATGATTTCGACATAAGCCCGGTTGATCGCGGCCCAGCCGACGGTGTAGGTGTACCCTGGATATTGGTGCGCGAGACTCACGTGCAGTTGCACCAGATGGTCCTCAGCCATTTCGAAGAGTTTGAGCTCGATCGTTGTAGGGCTGTTGCCCTTCGACCAGTAGATTTGCCAAAACTGGTCGAACAGGCTTTAGCCGGCAGTGGAGGGGGAGGCCGGTTGTTCTTCTGACCGGTGAGGACTCTAGCTTCGTACTGCTTACGCACGACGTTGTGCGCCTCATCGTATTTATCGAGTCCCGCGGTGGTGCCGTTGTCCATAAACTCCAAGTATGCGCGCGCGAAGGTCTCAGAGTGGCACGTTGTGCAGGTCTTGACCCACGCATCCAAGCGCTTTTGGCCCCACTCGCCAAAGACAGGTTCTCTAATGCCAGGCACAAAAGTATAGTTCGCCCAGCGAACCTTACGCACCGTGTTGTGGGTGAATTTACCCTGGTACTCCATATGACAGCTCTGGCAGGTAGGGAATTTTTGGTTGCCCTTGGCAAGTGCATCCTTGAGCTGTATATTCCAATTCGTTTGATCTTTAGAGCCTTGGTACCCCAGCCCATGCTGCGACCCGTTGTAGGCTTCCCAGTTGTTGTGATCGGCGCCGCTGTGACAGTAGCCGCAGGCTTCAGGCTTGCGGGAGTTGGCCACCGAGAATTCGTGCCTGGTATGGCAGTTGTCGCACTTGTTCTGGTTGGTGTGGCACATTGTGCAGCCGTCAGCGATCTCGCGCTGCGACATTCCGGCGTAGATGTCCGTCTCGACGTTGGCCCTGTAATCTAGCGCGTGCGACGGGCGGCCCTCGGCCACTGGTTCTTCGGCCATAAGATCGTGTCGCGCTCGGACTCGCGCTCGGCATATTCCATTAGATGGCAGTTACCGCACACATCGGAAGTGGGCATCCTCAGGTCGGCCCGGTGATCCGCCGCCTTCTTCGTGTTGATTGCAACGTGGCAATCGATGCAGCCGACTTCCTTCAAGTTCTCTTTTGCCCCGAGCTTGCCAATCGAGCGCAGGTTCGCCTCGATTTCCTCCAGCTTCGCTTTCTTATAGAAAGTGTCGTCTTTGGGGGTCAGCTTGCGAATCTTGTCAAGATTGGCGTGGGCACTCTTTTCCAAAGTTCCACCCACCCCGGCGACTCATCTTTGTGGCATTTCACGCACTGCTCACGTGTCGCGACATCCTTGACCGATGTGGGTGGCTTGTAGAAGGAAAGAGGATCCAGGTACTTACTGAATGGGAGCGGCTCCCAATACTGGCCGTACTGCCCTTTCCCCGCGCCTCTGCCTGGATCCAAGTAGCGCTTCGTCAACGCCTCATGCAACTCCTTTGGGCTGGCGGACCGATCAAGGTTCAGCGCCTGGTAGGTTTCGTTGGGAACGCTGGGGAAGTTGGCCTGCGCGGTCGCTGCGAGCATCACCCCGCAAACTACCAGGCCACATCTCAACCAGAATTTGTTGGTCATACTTATCCCTCCCACGGGTGATAATTGCCCTATTTATAAGTCAAGCCACTCTAATGATCGTACGTGTGCATGTGCCGGTATTCGCATCTACTATTGTTCATATTAGCGGTTATAGTTAGCGTGCCGCGCATATATATCGCAGCATATATTCGATGTCAATATATTAAGTGAGCTTGGTTTAAAAAAAGTCTCATAATTCTGAATTTTGCAAGTCTAGTGCCATCAGTATTCGTGTATGGTCAGAGGCAAACTATCACGCGTTATAGTAATGAGAGAGCTCTCTTGGTTCTTGAGACTACGGTCTTTCGCGATCGATCACGACGGTGATCCCGCCTGCTCCAGGCTTCACCGGCTGACTCATTCCCTCCAAGTCTCCACTCTGCGGCATGGCTTGGCCGGACTTGGAGAGACGAGCCACAATGACCACCATGCCCACATCAGAAAGCTTTCTGGACGGCATCATGCTAGTCGAGTCGTCGAGACGAAAGGCAAATGGCAAATCTTTCTTCGTCGCGCGAACAATAGCTACGGGCATCGGTGGGCCATTCGTCTCGCGGGCGAATACAAACAACGTATCCGTTGCAGACCCCTTGCTTGCCAGGCTCGGTGCCATCGTCACCGTTCCGCTGATTGCAAGCGACTGTGCGACCTGCCCAATCGGCTTGGCGGACTCAGCCGGTTCCGCATACGCAGGCATTGTCGCGGCCAGCAACACGCCACAGACCAGCAGACTACATCTCAACCATTGTTTGCCTACCATGTGCAATACCCCCTGTTTGTGAAGACACATCGTATCTTGTGTTGCCGCATCTACCCGCTAGCGGACAGCGCGCATATATCTCAACCTGCATCAGAAGATGTCAAGGGGGTTGGACTCTAAATCTGATACCTGACTGCAGAAAACAACTACTCTCAAAAGCTTGCAGGGGTCAATAGCAGGAACTCACATAACATGGTGACTGTGAGGTAAACCATATGGACTTCTTCGCGCTACGGTCTTTCACGATCGATCACGACCGTAATCCCATCCACTCCAGATTGCACCGGTTGACTCGTTCCCTCCAGATCTCCGCTTTGCGGCATGGCCTGGCCGGACTTCGACAAACGGGCCACAATCACGACGGGTCCTGCGCTGGAAAGCTTTCTGGACGGCATTGGACTGGTTGAGTCATCGAGCTGGAAGGTAAAGGGTAAATCCTTTCTTGTCGCCCGTACGATCGACACCGGCATGGGGGACCGCTCGTCTCGCGGGCAAATACAAATAATGTGTCCGTCGGAGATCCTTTGCCAGCGAGGCCTGGCGCCATTGTTACCGTGCCTCTGATCGTACGTGGCTGCCCAACCTGCCTAGCCGGCTGGGCGGACGTTGCCGCCTCAGCATAGGGTCTTTCACGATCGATGACGACGGTGAGGCCATCCACTCCAGATTGTACTGGCTGGCTCATTCCCTCTAAATCTCCGTTTTGTGGCATCGCCTGACCAGACTTCGGAGACGAGCCACGATCACCACTGGTCCTGCGCTGGAGAGCTTTCTGGACGGCATCGGGCTGGTCGAATCATCGAGTTGGAAGGTAAAGGGTAAATCTTTTTCGTTGCCCGCACGATCGCCACTGGCATCGGTGGACCATTCACCTCGCGGGCAAACACAAACAACGCGTCCGTCGGGGACCCCTTACTGGCAAGGCCCGGCGCCATGGTGACCGTGCCTCTGATCGCACGTGGTTGTCCGGTCCGCCTGGCCGGTTGAGCCGGCGCTGCTGCCGGCTCCGTCAATGCAAGCCACCGTCTCTTGACCGCCGCCAAGGTGGCTCTTGGCTTCTTCGATCGCAGCCACCAGTTGTTGTGTCATCTCCGGATCTGTGTCCGAAGGAAGGTTTGCGCGAGCCAGTTCCCAATCTTTCGCCGCGCGTGCAAAATTATTGCGGTTGAACGCTACGGTCCCTGCCAACATCAACGCCTTTACATTGAGTGGATCGATCTTCAGCGCCTGTTGAATCAAGGCTTCGGGCTTCCCTCCAGCCTGCGTCCATGAAGTACCCCATTGCATCGGCATAATCAGCCAGTAGCTGGGCATCGTTAGGAACCAGTGTCGTGGCATTCTCATATGCCCGCGCGGCTTCGGGGTAACGCCCCAAGCCCATGTACGAACGCGCAAGCAAGGCCCATCCTTCGCCATCCTTCGGATTCTGCTCTATTTTCTGCTTGAGTCGCTCGATCAGCGGCTCCATTCCTTCAGAGAACGATGCCTCATCACCCTACACCCCGTTGCGCAGTCATCGAGGCCGCGGACGGCTCCGTCATCGCGAGAGGGTTCCCAAGTTGCCAATAGAGTAAACCACTGGTAGTCGGAACAATGATGGCCAGTGCAAGAGCCACGGGCCTGCTACTGACCTGACGTGGTGCCTTTGTGGGCGTCGTCTCCGTGGTGCCCGTTTCTTCCAGCAGACGGCGTTCGAGTTCACGCCGCGCCTGCTGATACAATTCGTCGGTGAGTACACCGTTGGCGCGGTCTTGCTCTAATTCTGAAAATTGCTGTCGGAAAATAGACAGTGTTTTCTCCTGCTCTCCCGTTGCGACAGTGGCTCTGCGTTTCAGCAGAGGCCACAACAGAAGGCCGAGGATGAGAAGGGTCATGCTCGGATGCGATAACCCAGAATATGATCGTCAAAGGCGATTACTTCCTTCTGATAGCAGTTTCTCGACACGATTGTGCTCAGCTTCCGACAATGTCACATCGGTCAACCTTTTTTGTCTCCTGCGTAATGCAAACACCAATCCCGTTGCGCCAGCTCCCAGTAAGAGGAACGGCCCCAGCCAGAGCAATGTCGTGGTGGCTTTCCACGGCGGTCGATATAAGACAAAATCACCGTAGCGTGTGACAAGGAAATCGATTATCTCCTTGTCACTCATATCTTTTTGCGATCATCTCACGCACTTCTCTGCGCAAGTCTTCGGCCAACGGCGCGTTCGAATCGGCTAACGTCTGGTTCTGACAGACCAGGCAGCGCAGCTCAACGGCGAGGAGTTTCAGTCGAGCCTCAACCTGCGGGTTCGCGGCGAGTGGCTGAGCCTCGTTCGCCGTAGCGAGACTTGGGAGTAGCAGCATGAGCATCCACAGCCATTTCACTGGTTTTGCAACTCCCTGACTAAAGGTAAAATCTTTTTTCCAAGATGTCCTCGCGTAGCGGGCCGATTTGCTTGTAGCGGATCACCCCGGCCTTATCGATCACATAGGTTTCCGGTACCCCGTGGACTCCATAATTAATCCCGACACGCCCCGGCTCATCCACGGCGACGATCGAATAGGGATTGCCCCACTCCTTCAACCACGCCAGGGCCTCGTTCCGCTGATCCTTATAGTCCATGCCGTAGATAGGCACCTCCCCTGATTGGGCAAGGTGGATGAGCACCGGGTGCTCGTCCTTACAGCCCCCGCACCACGACGCCCAGAAGTTGAGCAGCCAGACCTTGCCCTTGAGGTCGCTCGACGAAATTACTTTCCCTGGATCATGGAGTTGCGGCAGTGAAAAATCAGGCGCCGCCTTCCCAACTAAAGGAGACGGCAACTCACGCGGGTTGAGCGTCAGCCCGACGGCAAGAAAACCGACCACGACAATGAAGATCCCGAACGGGATGAGAAACCGGCTCATGATACGGTCTGGCGCGCCATCTGCGTCGCTGGCGGCACTGCGGCCTCTTTTCGCCGCCACGCCAGCCGATAGCGCCGATCACTGACAGCCAGGACGCCGCCCAAAGCCATGACCAAACAACCTCCCCAGATCCAATCGATGAAGGGCTTGTGATAGAGCCGTACGCTCCAGGCTCCGCCCTCGATCGGCTCGCCCAACGACACGTACAGATCGCGCAACAACCCCGGTGAAATTGCCGCTTCGGTCATCGTCTGGTTCTGCACGAAGTAGCGACGCTTTTCGGGATACATCACCGTCACCTCACGGCCATCCTGGCTCACATGAAATGTCCCACGTGCCGCGACATAGTTCGGGCCATTGACCTGTTGTGTCCCATCAAAACGGAACGTGTAGCCGCCGATAGTGGCCGTCTCACCGACGTTCATCCGCACGTCTTGCTCCACTTCAAAGCCCTTCACCATGGTCACGCCAAGAATGAATAGGGCCACGCCGCAGTGGGCCAGTACCATGCCCCAATAGGCGCGTGGCAGGGCGATCACGCGGCCCCCAATGCTGCCGCCCTCGGCATGGAGCAGCCGCTCCCGCAGATCCACCAGGATCGTCGCCAGAATCCAGAAGGCCAGCAGGAGCCCCAGACTGATCAGCGGCGTCCATTGCCCCATGAGCCACGGCACCGCCACGGCTGTCGCCAGGCTGACGCCGAATGCCCAACGCAGACGGATGGCTAAGGCGGGCAGGCTCGCCTGCTTCCATTGGGCCAGCGGCCCGATCCCCATCAAAAAAGATAGCGGGGGTCATCAGAGGGAGAAACACGGTGTCGAAGTACGGCGGGCCGACCGAGATTTTACCAAGATCCAGCGCATCCAAGAACAAGGGATACAGCGTCCCCAGGAGCACGGAGCCCAAGGCCGCCACCAACAACACATTGTTCGCCAGTAACATCCCCTCGCGTGAAATCATGGCGAATCCCCGCCCAAACCCACGCGGGGCGCCCGCCACGCGAACAAGACTAAGGAGCCGCCGATCACCACGGCCAGGAACACGAGAATGAATAAGCCACGCTTCGGGTCGGTGGCAAACGCATGCACAGATGTCAACACGCCGGAGCGGACCAAGAAGGTTCCGAGCAAACTGAGCGAGAACGCCATAATGGCGAGCAACACACTCCAGGCTTTGAAGCCGCCCCGTTTATCGGTGACCGCCAGCGAGTGCATCAATGCGGTGCCGGCCAGCCAGGGCATGAAGGAGGCATTTTCGACCGGGTCCCAAAACCACCAGCCACCCCATCCCAGCTCGTAATAAGCCCAACCGCTCCCCATCGCAACTCCCACGGTCATAAAACACCAGGCCACAGTCGTCCACGGGCGCGACCAGCGGGCCCAGGCCGCATCAAGCGTCCCCCTAAGAGCGCAGCGATCGCAAAGGAAAACGCGACGGAGAATCCTACGTACCCCATGTAGAGCATCGGCGGATGGATTACCATACCGGGATCTTGTAGGAGCGGGTTCAGATCGCGCCCATCAAGGGCCGCTGGGATCAACCGCTCAAACGGATTGGAGACCGTCAGCATGAATAAAAGAAATCCCACGCTGACAAGACCCATCACACCCAAGATGCGTGCGCGCATCGCCTCCGGCAGTTGGGTGGAGAAGAACGAGACGGCGACCATCCAGATACTGAGGATGAACATCCAGAGAAGCAGCGAGCCCTCGTGCGCGCCCCAGATGGCTGCGAGGCGGTAATGCAGGGGGAGTTGAGAGTTCGACGTGGCCGCGACGTAGAGCACGGAGAAGTCTTTCTCCGCAAAGGCATACCCCAGACAACAGAAGGCGAGTAGAACCAGGAGAAATTGCCCGCGCGCCGCCGGCTTGGCAACGGCCATCAGCGACGCGTTTCCCACGGCAGCGCCATAGATGGGCAGGCTCCCTGCACCACCGCCACGCAGAGCGCAAGAATTAAGGCATAATGACCAATTTCTGGAATCATGTGCGCTCCTAGCGTGGATTGACGACCAGAGTGCCGCTGCTCTGCACCCCTACGGTCTTGGCCTTGGCAGAGCGCATCCGCGGCTTCCGGTGGCATATAGTTTTCATCGTGCTTCGCCAGCACTTCACTCGCCAGGAATGCTCCATTGGCACCGAGTTGACCCTGGGCTACTACTCCCTTACCTTCCTTGAAAAGGTCCGGCAGGATTCCTTTGAACGTCACGGGCACCCGCTTTGCCATATCGGTCTACAACAAAATGTACGGTTAACCCATCGCCTTCACGCGCGTGAGACTGCCGGCTTCCACCATTCCGCCGATACGGAAGCTTCTCCCTGGGGCACCTCCCCGTTGGCGACGTGAGTCGGTGTATAAAAAGAATACGAGGTTGTTTTGGAATGCATTCAGCACTAACGCCGCCGCCACACCCAATGCGACCAATCCCAGCCCGATGAGGACAAACCGTTTCCGTCGAGGTGTCATCGTCTCCGTCTCCTCCTACAACCCATCACGATTCCCTGCCGCCGCCGCATGCCGCCGCCAGACCGCAAGGACTTCCCCCATGCACAAGGCCGTAGCACCAGAACGAACTCCATACATAGAGGCCGTATCCACCCATCGCGAAAACTCCGCCAGGCTTCCCCACTGCATCAGCGCGCCTCCGCGACGTCTGGGATCGAGGCCTGCTTGCCCCACGCCGGCTGCCGCTCCCGCTCGACAATCACACACCGCACGCGGGCCAGCGTCACCGCGATGCTGTACATCCAGAAACCGGCCATCATCTACCAACATCGCCGTCACCATTGTTCCCGCCATCGTTGGCGCCGCCGTGATGCTGACAGAGGCCCCTTGATGCAATGTGTTCCACCACCGCACGGAAAAATAGATGATCGGAACATTAATCACCCCTACAAGCGCCAAGACGGCGCTGGCGCGATCTGCGCGGCGCAGATCGTCGATCGACGATCGCAACAAGATGATCCCGATATATTGAAACAGAAGAATCAATTCCGACGTCAGCCGGGCATCCCACACCACCAGGCCCCCAGGTCGGTTTACCCCACATCGACCCGGTGAACAGCGCGAGGAACGTAAACATGGCCCCGGTCGGAGCGATGGCCTGCGCCATCATAAACGAGGGACGCGCATTGAGCCCTAGTCCGAGACCAGCCCAGATTGCCATGATGACGTAGAGAAACATGGACATCCAGGCAGCCGGAACATGGACGAAGATAATGCGGTAGGCATCGCCTTGTGTCGCATCAGTCGGGGCGATGAAGAATCCCACGTAAAGGCCGACCGCAATCAGTGCCACAGCAGCGGCAGCAAACCACGGCATCATCCGTCCTGCTAACGGATGAAACGCCTGTGGTGACGAGTATTTAAACCAGTTAATGCCTGTGGCACTCATAAGGATGTCTTAGTCCAATGCAATGCGCAATGCAACAGCCGTGGCCCATGGCGCAAACGCGAGCGAGAGCAGAAAACAGGCTCCGAGTAACGACAGATTCGCTTCGCTGCCGATTCCGGCCAAACTATTCGTGACGGCGCCGGCCCCAAAGATCAGCACCGGAATAAAAAGCGGAAGCACTAGGAGGGCAACCAGCAAGCCGCTCCCGCGCAACCCAAGAGTCAGCGCAGCACCGATGGCCCCAATCATACTCAACGTCGGCGTACCAAGCAAGAGCGATAGCGTCAGTACCCACAGAGACTCCCCGCTCAAACCGAATTGCAAGCCGAGCAGCGGTGAGAGCAGGACCACCGGCAAGCCGGAAATCACCCAATGCGCGAACACCTTGCCCACGACCAGAACAGCCAGCGGCTGAGGGATCAGAAGCGTCTGTTCCAACACACCATCGAGATAGTCAGCGGTGAATAGGCGCCCGAGTGACAACAAACACGCAAGCAATGCCGTGACCCAGAGCACCCCGGAGGCGATCACCCTCAAAACCGCCTGCTCCGGCCCAACCCCAACGGGAAGAGGCTCGCGACGATAACGACGAAGAAGACCGACATCGCGACATCCGAACGGTGCCGCATGGCCAACAGGAGGTCCCGCCGGACAACCCCGCGCAATGCCTCACTCATACTGGGCTGACTCATCGAGTCAGCCTCAGGTGCTGAACGGAATCAGTTGGGAGGGCAATCTCCTGGTGCGTGGCGACCACGACCATACCGCCACTACTCAGATGCACCTGCAGGCGTTGGGTCAAGTAACTTGTGGCCGCAGTATCAAAGGGAAGCGAACGGCTCATCCAAGAGCCATAACGGACGCGTGGAAAGCCAAAGACGCGCTAATGCCACGCGACGCTTTTGTCCTTGTGATAGTACCCTCGTCGGCAGACGATGAGCCGATCGTCCGAGGACCGACAGCCTCCAAAGCCCTTTGCACAGTTTCACCGGAACTTTCATCGCCGGCCAGGTAGGCGGAGACCTTGAGGTTTTCGACGGGGGTAAGCTCGTCCTTGATTCCGTTGAGATGGCCTACATAAGTTAGCTGGGCACTATAAAGTTCTTTGAGTTGGCGGATGTCTTGCCCCTGCCAAAGGATCGCGCCTTTATCCGGTGATAAAAGGCCGCACAGCATGCGGAGGAAGCTGGTTTTCCCACTGCCATTCTCACCAACCACAGCCAGTAAAGTTCCTGGCTTGACCGTCACGCTGACGTCCGGAGAACAGCTGTCGATCCCCGCGACTGCCGTTCAGTGCGACGGTTTGGAACATATTCCGAGGAATCCCACTGGGATTGAAGAAAAAAATTGCCGTAGTGTCGAAGATTTAAGGGTTGTGCTGTTCGCAAACGTTTCGCCGACACGATCTGACGCCTCAATAAAATACAATCGTCTCTGACCGTTATTCCCTCCACAAAGTCGACGTCACCATATGACAATTTGTGGTTTCGTAAAAAGAACACGCGCGAGCCCTGGGATTGTCGCCCATCTGACATCGGCAAGTCAAAGATGGTTTCGCGCGGTTCGGCATGAACCTATCCGGTTGCAAACCCACGATCAAATCCTGAGTACCGGAAAGGCATTCGTTGGACGCTCTTCTGGCCCACCACATGGAGGACAAACAAGGCTCTCTCCGCACCGACAACCAGTCCTGTCACGTCAACGGCAGAACCGTTGGTCACGAATATCCGACCGAAAGGATGCTCCAAATAGGAGCCCTCCAATGTATACGTATACTGATTTAATGTGTATGAATTACATATGTATCGTGTGTCGGTGCATCAGGCACCACTACTGTTTTCTATCGCGGCATTCCGCTCCCACCCTTACGGAAATGAATAAAATAACCAACTCCGGTTCCCGGCTCCGGATGTCCCTGTGGGAGAGCCTCGATGACTCGGCACGCAGTCCCCGTTCTTCCATGACTCCCGTCAGGCATGGCTCATATCGGATAGCCGGAGCCCAGGCAGAACCCAACAGAAAAACAATTTGGAGGTTTTCGCTTACCTCGCGAGGGGGCTAGAATCTTGCCCTGCTTTAATGGCATCATGGTAATACCACTTGATATGACATCTGGCCAGTCGCGTAACTATGCACTGGGATCGCTGAGCCGCATGGAACCGCCGCCACAGTGGGCGGAACGAGTTGCGCCTCCGTGCAAGGTCCCACACAGGAGGGTTCGACCTATTATGAGGAGACAGATGACACGGGCAGGCGCAATCGTGCTCGTGCTTCTTGGTACAGCACTATACCTCCCCAGCCTAGCTCCCGCACATGGGGGAACCAGCGGAGAAGACGACCCGTGTTTGCGCCGAGTCGGTGAGCGCGTGGTGCACTTCAGCGCCTATCAGCCGCAATACGAGTTGAAAGATCAATACTGCACAGACATTCCCAAAGAAGGCGACACCTTCCTGGTAGTAGACCTCGTGGACCCGTCGCTGCGCCATGAGCCGGTGGGGATGCGGGTCATGAAGGGCAACAGGAGCAATGAGGCAGAAGATCAGATTGTGGCCGATATTCGTCCGAGCACCCACCCGGATGGAGTGCTCCGGGGAGAAGTCCGGTTGGACGAGGGCCTGTATACGGTCACCATTGCCGCGGAGAAACAGAATCTGATTCGGCGCCCGCAGTATCTCTTGCGGGTACACATGACCGATTACCAGAAACTGCTGCGCTCCGTGGGCGTCCCATTGTTCGGCGTGCTGCTCGCCGCATGGCTGGTGTTGCATGCTTATACGATCGAAGTGGGTGCGGAATTGGTGGGCGGCCCGCCGGTCATAAGAAGCCGGGTGTTCCGGCACGCGCGCCCTATGGGTATGGTTCAATATTCGAGAGGGAGGATCCTGACAATGGCTGTGCAATTGCTGAAACCTGTCGGATTGTGCGTCTTGATGCTGGCAATCGGGGTGCCTTTCTTCTCCACACAGGCTCAGGCACACGGAGGACTGGCGCTGGCCGAGGACATGTGCAGACTCACGATCGGCCCCTACAACATGCACTTCACAGGCTATCAGCCTGACAACACGCGCAATAAGGAATTCTGCGAGGATATTCCGGCAACTGGTCGTACGGTCGTGGTGCTCGATTATATGGAAGATGCGCTCCGCCCGTTGCCCACCGAGGTTCGAGTCATCAAAGATACGGGATCGGAACAAGACCTTCAGGCCATCACGGTCCTTCACCTGCCGCCCAAAGGTCTACCCCAACGGCACGGTCAATTTCGAGTATAATTTCGACCGGCCCGGCAAATTCATCGGCCTGGTCACCGTAAGCGACAAGCAGATACATGTGTCACGATTCCCGTTCTCGGTCCGGGAAACGAAAATTCCGTTGCCTCCCTCATACTTCTTGATTGCACTCGCAGGGGTTGCTGTTATTGGGGTGGTCTTCTTTGCCCTGCGCGGACGTGGCAAAACTTCTGGCAGTACCGTTTCATAGGCGTCCGGCCATCCGATCCAGCGCGCCGGCGCGGTGCGACTCTGGTTCAACGAGGAAAGTGAGACGCCTAAGACCTAAGATGAGGGTACTGACGATGTCTTTGCGATTTCTGAAACCCGTGGTGGTGTGTTGTTTGATGCTGGTGATCGGAGTACCACTCTCCGCAGAGGCCCAGCACTTTCATGAATTGGACAAAAACTTCTGCATTCTCAAGCTTGGACCCTACGGTATGCACCTTACAGAATATCAACCTGATACCTCGGCTGAAAGGGAACTCTGCGGGGATGTTCCGTCGACCGGCCGTACGGTATTGGTGCTCGATTATATCGAAGGGAACTCCGTTCGTTGCCCGTCGAGGTCGGGTCGTCAAAGATACGGGCTCGGAACAGGATCTTCGAGGCTATCACGGTCGTTCACCTGCCGCCCAAGGTCTACCCTGGGGGTTCATCAATTTCGAATATACCTTCAACCAGCCCGGCAAATTCATTGGTGTAGTCACCGTTGGAGGCACGCAGGAACATGTCGCGCGATTCCCGATCTCAGTAGGAGAATCGGGAGTGGTTTCGCACTTCATGCACTACATCATGGTCATAGTCCCGCTTGCAGCGATTGCCGGTGGAGCGGCGATCTTCTTTTTCCTGCGCGGTCGACGCAAACCCTCGGTTAGCACCGCATCGTAGGCAGCCGGTCACCGGCCGCCGGATAGCAATGCGCCGAAACAAGACGGCCAAATGGCCGGCTGCTGCGATCGAGTGCAGCAGTTAAGGAGGAGGACGTCCGATGGAATTATGGGTCGTTCATGCGCCCAAGCGCGTCGTGGTAGGCGCAGTGATGGCCATGGCTATGTGTGTGTATGCCGCTCCGGCGTTGGCGCATTCAATGCTGGTCAAGGCAGAGCCGCCGCGCCGAGGCTCTCCTCGCCAAGGGGCCGGCGCAGGTACGACTCTGGTTCAACGAGGAAATTGAAGGGGACTACGCATCACTGAGTCGTGCTCGACGCCGAGAAGCATCCTGTAACCGAGATCCATCCTCAACTTGCTCCGGATGACCGAAAATCCATCGTCCTGCCATTGCCGGAGTTGGTGCCCGGAAAATACTCAGTGAAATTTCGGGTGCTGTCGGTAGACGGTCACGTTGTGGAGTCGACCTACGACTTCACGGTAAAGGACAAAGTGCAAAAGAAATGATCGAGGTCATCGGCGCGCTGTTCCGCTGGCTGCAGCTTGCGTCCAACATGATCCTGATCGGCGGCTGCGTCTTTCTTGCGATTGCCGTGCGCGCCAAAACTGCATCCGACGCCCCATGGCCAGCCCGCGTGGAACGGGCGTTACCGTGGCTTTCGGTCACGCTTCTGCTGGGGTTGGTGGGCTTGCTGGCCACGACTACGGCGCAGGCCACAGGGTTAGCCGAAAATATGTGGCACCCTGGGGCCTGGCTAGAATTCCTACAGAAAACCCGTATAGGACTCATCTGGATGGTGCGCGCTGCCCTTGCGCTTACTGTCCTCGGAGTAGCCCTCTACATTCGGTTCTCCCCTTGGGCGCATTGGCGGTATGTGTTGTGCGCAACCATCGCCGCGCTCACGCTGGCAGTGGGATCGCTCGCAAGCCATTCTGCAGCCGGAGAACTCTCCGTGGCGTCTGTCCTGCCTTACACGCTGCACATCATTCTCGCAAGTGTCTGGTTCGGAGGGTTGCCAGCCATTCTCACGGTCATGTTCGCCACCAGCGGGAAGGGCTCACACGATGAAGTCGATCGGTCCGGCATACAAACCCTGAAGCGTTTCTCGGCGATAGCGCTCCCTGTGATGGTCGCTGTCGTGGCCACCGGCATCCTTGTTGCGGATCGGATGGTGGACTCAAGCTATGCAGCATTAGTCGCAACGAGCTACGGCTGGTTACTTAATACAAAGCTTTCGCTGCTGGTACCGATTCTGGTGATCGGCGCGTGCGCGCGCCCTTGTCTGGAGATGCCATCGCTCGATCAGAACGCTGAAGTGACTGCCGCCGGTGGACGAGGCCTTCGAAAGTGGGTCTCTGTCGAATTCGCTATCGCGTTGGCGCTGGTGTTGGTAGCAACAGTGCTGGCCAACGCAGTGCCGGCGAAGCATGCCGTCATCGAAGACTGGCCATATCCATTCCGCTTCGCCATCGACGCCACCTGGGGTGAGCCGGGCGCGATGATTGGCGGGGAGTCGGAATCGCACTGCTTGTCCTGGCAGCTGGGACGCTCATCCTTGGTCGAACCAAACGCTGGAAAACAAGCTGGCGCATAGCCATCCCGGCCTCGCTGACTGCCTGTGCGCTGGCCGTGGCACTGCCACCCATTGCTATTCAGGCCTATCCTGAAACCTACCGCAAGACGCCGGTCCCATTCGATGCCATTTCTGTTGCCAACGGTGCGACCCACTTCACTGCGAACTGCGTGCCTTGCCACGGCCCCCAAGCCAAAGGCAACGGTGTTCTGGCCAAAACCTTCAAGAAACCACCGGTGGATCTGCTCACGGAGCCGCACACCCTTAAGCACACTGCAGGCGATTTTTTCCACTGGTTGACTTATGGTATTCCCGATACGGGTATGCCAGCGTTTGCCGACAAACTTTCGGAAGAGGATCGCTGGGATGTCGTGAACTTTCTCCATGCCACGTCCCGCGACTATCAGGCGCGCCTCCATAAACCCCTTTGTCGCCCCCGATCAGCCCTTATATGGCCCCGCAAAACTTCTCCTATTCCGCGGCACGACGGCACGAGCGGGACATTGAAGGACTTCCGCGGGCAAAAAATTGTGCTGTTGATGCTGTTTTTCGTGGCCAGAGTCACGCACGGAGACTCGATCAGTTGCGCCTGGCATACGCCACACTAAGTGGCAGCAATACAGTGGTGGCTGGCGGTCCCAGTGAATGATCTCAAACAGCAGGATATGGAGTCAGTCTTGACAAACATGCCTTCCCCGGTGGCAACGCAAGGCGCACCGGAGATCGCGAAAAGCTACGCGTTGTTCCGTAGAACCCTCAGCAATCCGGATCTGGCCGGTGAGGGAACAGCACCGAAACACATGGAGTTCCTGATAGATCGCTATGGCTATTTGCGGGCGCGCTGGATCCCTGAGGTGGATGGGGCGGGGTGGACGGACATCGGCGCATTGATGCGGGAGATCGGTCAACTTAACCGGGAAGGTGAAATTCGTCCGCCGCCAGACGACCATGTGCACTAATGTTTCATCTGGAAAGATGGTATGGCGCGAAATAGCGACACGTTCCTACGATCATTTTAGAGAGGAATTGAGGCTATGGTCCTCCGGAAACTCGAATATATCTGATAGAAATACCCTGGCCCTCAAGATCCTGTAGCGGCGGAGGGCACACCACCTATTTTACTTGTCCGAACACCCCTCAGCTTGCTTCCAAGAGCTTCATCCTGAACAAGCCCGAACAATGGCATTGCCTTTAAGCTCTCCCGGAAGCAGAATGGGCAGAAGTGGCGATCCTCAGGCCTTTATTGGCACAGAAGATGCCGCATAGCAGCTTAGGTGTTCCTGCGTGCTTGACATTACAGCACGTACTTGTGTATTTTCGCACTTAATGGGCTATGCACTTGACTCCAGTTCACCCCAGGCGTAGTGGAGTCATACCGTGGAGGATTTACGATGCGGACCCTCGCCGAGTTCGAGCAGCGCTTCGCCACAGAAGGTGCGTGCCGCGCCTACCTGGCTCGGTTGCGATGGCCAACTGGCTTCTGTTGCCCCCAGTGCACGACCGGTGGCAGTTGGACAACCACACGATGTCTCTTGATGTGCCGTCGATGTGGATACCAAGCTTCGGTCACAGCGGGGACGATCTTCCACCGAACCCGCCTTCCTTTGCAGGACTGGTTCCGAGCCATGTGGTGGATGACCGGGCAGAAACACCAGCTCAGCGCCTTGGGCCTACAGCGCCTGCTGGGCTTTGGCAGTTATAGAACTGCGTGGTTGTGGCTGCAAAAACTGCGACGCGCAATG
>ERZ1370068.6894-contig-5847_pt1 | contig 48191 bp, 82 predicted proteins | sample MGYA00561227_ERZ1370068 | MGnify/ENA primary metagenome ERZ1370068 (study PRJEB38410, sample SAMEA6850437) | metagenome | study: Metagenomic assessment of the ecological functions of the soil: analysis of the soil microbiota associated with the... | reverse complement strand
CTACGTATTGCTGTAAGAATCAGACTTTCCTCCGTCCCCGCCCCGCCGAAGGAGGCCTGTCATGCGGTTCCGATCGATCGACCGTCTTCGTGCTTTGCGCTGCTCCTCGTTATCCCGGACGTTGGCGCACGCTCGAAGCCTCAATCGCCGGCGTTGTCCCGAGACGCGTCCGGTGCCGCTGCTGCCGGGCGTCACCGTCGAGACCACGAGTCCGTCGCTGATCGAGAAGAGCCGGTCGGTAGTCACCGACGACACAGGACGGTACAGATCGTCGACCTGCGTCCCGGCACTCTATGCGGTGACATTTGCGCTGACGGGGTTCAGCACCGTCCAGCGCGAAGGCATCGAGCTCGGCCGGATCGTTTCGCCGCAACCGTGAACGTCGAGCTGAAGATCGGCGCCGATCGAGGAAACGATCACGGTAACCAGCGAGTCGCCGATCGTCGACGTCCAGAGCGCTGACCGGCAGCGCGTGCTCGAGACAAGAGGTCCTGACCGGCATTCCGACCGGACGCACGCCGCTGACGACGGCGACTCTGATTCCGGGGATGAACACTCAACAACCAGGACGTGGGCGGCACGAACATCATCAACACGACCGGCGGGATCGATCACCATCCACGGCAGCAGCGGCAACGACCAGCGCGTCATGATCGACGGTTTGTCCACGGCCAACTCGGAGCTGGCGGGCCAGGCGAGCAACTTCCTGCCCAACATGGGCAGCATCTCAGGAAGTGGCGGTGGACTACTCGTCGGGCACGGCGGACCAGGCGACAGGCGGCGTCCGCATCAACATGATTCCGCGGGAAGGCGGCAACCACGCTCAGAGGGATCGATCTTCGGCACCGGCTGTCAAACGATTCCTTTCAAGGCGACAACTACGACGCAGTCGCTGAAGGATTCGTGGCCTGCGTGACGCCCAACTCGATCAAGCTGAATTACGACTTCAATCCCGGGCTTCGGCGGTCCGCTGATCGAGAATCGATGCTGTGGTTCTACGGATCGGCTCGCTGGGTGAAGACGCAGAACTACGTCGGCGGCATGTTCGTACAACAAGAACGCCGGCATCCAGAACGATCTGGACCTACGATCGCCGACTTCGATCAGCCGGCGTTCGTGAACGCCACCCAGCAGAGCGTGAACCTGCGACTGACCTGGCAGGCGAGCACCGAAGAACAAGTTCAGCTTCTTCTGCGGACGACCAGGGGCGGCTGCCAGTGCGCGAACGTGAATGCCAGCGACATCGCCCGAAGCGGCCATCGAGATCAGGTATCCCGATCCAGCGGATGGCGACGGTGGCCTGGACATCGCCCGTGACGAGCCGGCTGCTACTCGAAGCGCGCGGCGGCTTGCGGCAGGAGAACTACAGCTACAACGCGACGCCCGGCCGGCGATCCGTGTCTGAAGTTGATCATCGTCACCGAGCAGGCCTCGGTCAACGGCGCTCCGCCGGTCTGATGTATCACGGTGGCGGCATCGGCGGAGCAGACGCTCACGCAGCCGTTTCAGAACACATACGGCCGCAACTTCGACGTCATGGCGGCCGCCTCCTACGTGCACCGGGTCTCATGCGTTCAAGGCTGGTTTCACCGACACGATCGTGCTCCGCAACGAATCGCTCGAGCGACAACGACTACCACGTCAGCTATCGCTTCAACAGCGGCGTTCCGAATCAGATTACGGAACGCACGACGCCTATCAGAAGTCGCAGCGGCAGCCGGCCGGCGATCGGACTGTTCGCGCAGGACAAGTGGACGCTCGATCGCCTCACGCTGAACCGCTCGGTGCTGCGGTTCGACTACCTGGATATCTACATCCCGGCGCAGCACCTCGGACCCGCGCCGCTCGTGCCGGCGCGAAACCTCGACCTGCCGAGACCGATCTTGTGAACTGGAAGGACGTCACGCCACGCGCTCGCAGGCATCTACGACCTGTTCGGCAACGGCAAGACGGCGCATCAAGGCGAGCCTGAACAAATACTTCGATCGCGCAAGGCGTGCAGGGGCCTTACGGCGATGCGATCTGCGCCAGTGAATCGGCTCGCCAACTTCGTGCACGCGCAACTGGACCGACGGCAACCGGAACTTCGTTCCCGATTGCGACCTCGACGAACCCGGCCGATCAGAACTTCCTCGGCGACCGGCGGCGATCGCTGCTTCGCGATGGCGGATCAGAACTTCGGCAAGCCGACGCCGAGCACGACAATCGACCCGGCGGTTCTCAACGGACACGGCGTTCGCCCGTACAACTGGGAATTCTCGGCCGGTGTCCAGCAGCAGTTGGCCCCGCGTGATGTCTGTCGACGTCGGCTATTTCCGCCGCTGGTTCGGCAACTTCGCCGTCACCGACAATCGGGCGCTGGCCGCCACCGATTTCACGTCTTTCACCGTCACGGCCGCCCGCGTCGACTGACCGGCTGCCGGACGGTGGCTATCTAGTGTCCCAGCTCTTACGACGCGAACAAGATCGTCGCCCCGGACAACTACTTCACCTTCGCCAGCAACTACGCGCGACGCAGATCCAGCAGTGGAACGGCATCGACCTGTCCGTGAACGCGAGAATGCGCGGAGGACTGCTGCTGCAGGGCGGCTTGAGCACCGGGAAGACGACGACCGACAGTTGCGAGATTCGCGCGCAATTGCCCGAGCTGAGTCTGGCGGCGCGCGTTTACGCTCGGCCTCACCAATCCATACCATGCGTCGCGTCGAGACGCCATTTCACTCATCAGTCTAAGTTTTGGGCTCCTACACGGTTCCCAAGGTCGACGTCGCGGTGAGCGGATCGTTTCAGAGTCTTCCCGGGCCGCTGCTCGTCGCAGAACCGCGTCGTTCCGAATGCCGAGGTGAGGCAATCGCTCGGCCGGGATCTGATCGGCGGCGCGGCAAACGTCACGGTGAACCTGGTCCCGGCCGGTTCGATGTTCGGCGAGCGGCTGAATCAGCTCGACATGCGGTTCGCCAAGCTCTTGAAGGCCGGCCGAACTCGAACGTCGCTGAACCTCGATCTCTACAACGTCTTCAACGTCAGCACGGTGCTGACGGAGAACGCGACATACTCGAAATGCGTCGCTGACCGGCTGGCGTGTGCCGACGTCGATTCTGACCGGCGCGGTTCGCCAAGATCAGCGTGCAGGGTCGATTTCTGAACTCCTGGATTGCTCGCGTAGCAGAGCGTTACGTGGTGAGGCATCCGCCTATTAGGACGCGAAGAGAAGACCGTCATTGGCTTTCCTCTGTATCCATGGCGTCCACGGCGGTCGATCGGCGCGACGGGTTCACTGTTTGAGCTCGGCGATCAATGCGTCGGCTTGTTGATACTGCAGGCAGCCGGGCGTCGGCGGAGCGGGTGGACAGCCGGTAGCCCTCCAGCCGTAGTCCTTTTCCAGCGTCTTCACGACGTCGTCTTTACTCGTGCCCTGTTTAACCAGCCCCACGAGTCGACGCTCGCATCGTCTCGAGGTCCGCCTTGAACTTCACCGACATCGTCTCGCGTCGAAACGGGACCGTGTCCGGGAATCACCGGTATCGAAGTCGAGCGTCAGCAGCGCCGTCGAGCGTCCGGCGTCCAGTCGAAGAAGCTGCCGCCCTGTGCGTAGTCGACGTAGATGTTCGACGCCCGGAGGCCTCGACTGAGCCGATGACCGGCGGCCGCGTTGAGGATGCCGCAGGACGAAACGCCGAAGGAACAGATCGCCGGTGTGAACAACCTTGAGGATCCGGGAAAGTAGACGATGGCGTCGCCGCTGGTGTGACCGCGACCGAAGTATTTCGGCCCGCACCTCAGTCCCGCCCAGATGGACCGGACGCCTCGTCGGGAAAACGTCACTCGCGGCAGGCCGATTGGCGTTCCAGGCGTGTCTTCGTAGCATGCGGCTGCTTGATGTCCGCGAGGTTGGCGCCGGGACGTTCTCGGTGCGCGATGACTTCGGCGATCGGCAGCATCTTGAGCATCGCCGCCGGCGTGATCGTCGTGCTGATGCGTGTTGAAGACGTAGCGTGAGCGGCTGGCCGGTAACCGACTTCACCTGCGCGAGGATGTCCGGCGTGGTTGCGATCGAACATGTCGTCGACCAGGATGACACCCTCATCCGTGACGTTCACGGCGACGTTGCCACCCTCGCCTGAAATCATGTAAAGCTCGCCCCTTCACCTTTTCCAGGCGCAATGGGCCGGCTGGCTTGGCGTTTTGAGCGTTCAGCGTGTAGGCAACTGCACGACAGCAATTGCCGCAAGCAGCACCGGCCATCCCCATGCGTTTCATACCGGCAGACACTAGCAGGTTAGCGTCGGCAATGACAATTCTGACGGGCGACGAACTGCGAAAGCGGACAGTGGCCCGCTTTCGAGCGAGGCCCCATCTGCAAAACCATGCGCTTCTCCGGTAACGTCAGGCCAACCATCGGCTGGCACTCTTCTAGCAGCGCTGAGCGAGCATGTCATCCGCCCGCGCGTCGCTCGCTGATCGATAATCCGGCGTTTCTGGAACAGCTCGAAAGCCTCGACTACCAGCCGCTGCTTTCCGGCTTTGCGTCGGAATCGATTGACGAGAAAGAGGAGGATGGACGCAGTTTCCAGCCTATCTGGCCGGAGCCCCGCAAGAAAGAACCGCGAGGGTTCAACCAGCGCTTCGCCTTGGTGAGTGTTCATCCTGATGATGGTGCTCGTTGGTGCCGGGACCGCAGCGCTTCTGGCGTTCGCGCTGGCGTAGCTGAACTTCTGTAGGCCTCGCACTCATTGGGCGTCCGAAGGGCGGGTACGCCGTGACGTCTCGGTGGGACTCAGTCGATCCACCGGCAATGAATCAGTCGATCGACTGAGCCGTGAGAAACGTAAGCACTAGGCCTTGGACGCCATCGCGCTCTTTGATCGTGACCGATGACGATCCATCAGGGATCAGCCCAACCCGACGCCGCCGCTGGCAACTTCTCCCCGCTGATCTCCGGCCCTGGGGCAACAGTCCGATCGGCCTCGCAACAGCGTGGTCTCCACGCCGCCGCCCAGGATCCCGGCGACTCGAAGCTTCCACGTGCGCCAGCGCGCGGTCTTGTCCTTCAACAACGCCTGCCAGCCACATTTCCCCCGACGGCGCCGCTGGAGCAGACCCGCGACTGATCAGGCTCATGATGTCCATGTGTCCTCCCCGGAGGCGTGTGCCGGCGCCGGCACCCGCCCTGGGTCAGGCGCGGGGCGCATGGAAACGCCCGGAAAACAGACCTGATCGGCTGATTTCGGGCCGCTGGAAATATCATCGCGGGTGCCGCGAGCCCTCGCGGCCAGATGACTGGAGATTTCATGTCCTGACACCGCGTCTGGCGCGACCTGACGAGGGTAAATCCTCGGTGGAAGGACCAACTTTGGGTCGCCGATGCCCGGAGAACGGCACACGCATACGCCGAGCCGCGTTCTGCTCGTCGTCTTTAAGCCTTTGATCTCGGAGTGTTATCAAAAGCTCATGACTCTGGCCTGCGCGAATTGCCACCGTAGACAGGGCGATGTTGCCACAGCTCTATCCGACGTCTCCTCATGGACCACACCAAAGGAACCGGCCGGGACTGCGCGCCAAACGCCTCTGCTGCAGAGGCTTCAGGCGGTCAACGGCGAACTGTTGGTTGATCCCTCCCCTTATTCGCCTGGCAGGCATCATCACTTTTCTCGTCGCCTCACGGCGCGTCGTGCTCGGGTTGGTACACGCCTGCCGACTGCTCGTCTCGGCGCACGTATGGCCGGCGGCATGCCACCACTCACCGCGTTTGCCAGCGTGCTGATGATCATCCTGCTGACGTGGGTTCAATCCCGACGTCATGACGTCACAGAGTCAGCAGGTCGCGGGTCAGCAATGGCTGGACGTCATGATCTGGGGGCGGGACGCTGATGATCGCCGGCTACTTGACCGGTTGCTGTGCGACCACAAGACGAATCAGGGTTTCCGAGCTGCGCGAGACGCTAACGGCGTTCTGATGATCCTGCCGCCACTTCATCTCGAAGGATCCTGCCACCGAAAATCATTTCGCATCGGGTGTCGGGTTTACGCGTCGAGGAATCGCTGAGGCGATGCGCTTCAGCCACCAACGCATCCCGAAGACGTCCGCGCCGCGGCTCTCCTTCACGACATCGGGAAGCTCGAAGTCAGTCGGGAAGTGCTGCATAAGGCCGCCTCGATTGACGGGAGGTCGAGACCGCGGAGGTCCGGGCGCACGTCAGCCGTGGCGTCGCGATCCTGGAACCGATTGGGGGATCGCTTCGCCGCGTCATTCCCATCATCCTCGCGCACCACGACAAGTTCGACGGCTCGGGCTATCGGCCGACCAAAGGCGAAGGAGATCCCGCTGGAGTCGCGCATCATCTCCGTGGCCGACGTTTATGATGCGTTGACGAGCGACCGGCCGCACGCAAGGCCATGTCACCCTTCGGCGTCCGCGAGCTCATTGTCAAAGGTTCAGGTACTGAGTTCGACCCCGAAGTGGTCGACGCATTTCTCGCCGTATTCCGCCGGGGAGAGATGGAAGTGCCGTTCGTACCGTGTAAATCACCTGCCACACAGTCCTCATTCTTATCCCTTTATCCCGCACGCGACTTTGCACTCGAATTTGGCGCACAATCACAGGTCGAGGCGAGCATCGCCTGGTCACCTGGGTGGCTTTTCCCGCGACCTCACGCAACGTCGCGTGCCTAACAGCCACACGAAGACCTCAATCCGGCGCAGCGTTGCGGGCAGGCTGGCATGACTGTGGATTTGGAACGCAGGCTTCGCGTCTACGCCGAACTGGCAGTCAGGGTGGGCTCAACCTTCCAGCCACCAGCGCCTCCTGATTATCGGGCCGCTGGCCAGCGGCGGGGCATCGCTCGAAGCCGCGCCGTTGATCAGGCATATCGCGGCCAGCGCGTATCAAGCCGGCGCACGCTTCGTCGAAACGCTGTGGGGAGACGAGGCCCTGCAGATCGCGCGTTACAAACATGCTCCGCGTGATTCGTTCACCGAATTTCGGCCTGGCTTCCCCAGGCACTGACCGAGCACGCGGAAGCGGGACATGCGTTGCTGTCGGTACGCCAACGATCCCGATCTCCTCAAGGACGAAGCGCCGGATCTCGTCGGGACCGTGCAGAAGGCCATCGCGGCGCGACACATGCGTCCATTCAGGAACCGATCGCGCGAAACCATACGAATTGGACGGTGATCGCCGCCCCAGCGCAGGGTGGGCCGCGAAGGTGTTTCCGCAGGCGCCCGAACCGATGCAGATGTCGCACTGTGGCGGGATGCAATCGCCAGCCTCTGTCGTATGGACGCACCCGATCCCTCGCCGCCTGGGAGGCGCACCTCAAGGCGCTCGATGCCCGCAGCGAATATTTGAACCGCAGACAATACGACGCGTTGAGCCAAGCACGGGGCCTGGAACCGATCTCACCATCGGCCTTCCGGCCGGCCACGTCTGGGTCAGCGGACGGATCGAGCAGCCGGGCTGGAATCGCGCTTTACCGCAAATCTGCCGACCGAGGAGGTCTTCACGATGCCCCACAAGGATCGTGTCGACGCCGACGCCGTGACCTCCTCAAAACCGCTCAGGCTATGGCGGCACCGCGATCTGACGGGCTTCAGCCTTCGCTTCTCCGCCGGCCAGGTCGTGAAGCTGACCGCCACGCATGGTAAGCCGTGCTGCGGCAGCTGGTCGAGACCGATTCCGGTCAGGGCGTCTCCGGCGAAGTGCGCTGCGCCCGCACAGCTCACCCATCTCGAATCCGGGCTTGCTGTTCTACAACACCCTGTTCGACGAGAACGCCGCAAGCCATGCCGCGCTCGGGACGGCATACAAGTTCACGTTGAACGGAGGCGAAGCGATGAACGATGAGGAGTCGTCGAGCGGGCGGCGGTAATCGAAGCGCCGTGCACGTCGACTTCATGATCGGCCGAATCAGCTCGACGTGGACGGCATCCTGAAGAATGGTTCGAGAGAAGCGCTGATGCGGGAGGAGTGGCGCAGTAGTCGAGCCTGAGGCTGCCGCTCCTCGAGGGTTAGCTGTCCTGGATTTGGCCTTGGTGGCCCGCTTCTAGTCGCCCGGGTCGGAGCCGGTTCGTTGGTATGAAGTCGAGCGATCAGTCGCGTCGCAAAGACGCGACGGCCATCATCCATGCGAAGTCGATCACCGTGTGATGTTCGTTGACTTCGACCAGCGTGCCGGCGCCCGTAAGTCGCCTGCGCACCACACGGTCGCCTTTGGTCCACGCTTTCATGAGTTTCCTATGCTCGGCGGCTCGAGAGCCGGCGTTAACGCCGCCACACCAGGGCTCGCGCTGTCCACCACTGCCGCCGCAGTTCCCGCCACCGCCGCCGCCGCCACCTGCGAATTCGGGCTTCGGGCGTGCCTCGTTCACCGTCAGAGCTGCGGCCCGCCCATCTGGTACTGGTTTGAATTCGTCGCCGCCTTCTGTGGCCTCCTCGTCGGTTGCCATCTCGACGAAGTGCGAACCCACGGCGCGCCCGGTGGCCGCGTCGCGCATCGACCATGACCGATTCAACCGTCCCGGCTTTTGCTGAAGAGATCCTGCAGTTCTGCCTCACCGGTCAGTATACGGCAGATTCCCGACGATGCAGCCTTCGACCCATACCATCTCCCTCGTGTGTCACTCCGGGGTCTCCCGGTATCCGAGGCTCTCCCGGCTCACTACTCCCGAAGGTGGTCGCGCGTCAGCTCAGCGGTCACGTTGATGAGAAGCGAGTCAGGACGGGGAGAGCTCGATCGACTGCATGACGCGGACAGAAGCAGGCTGGGCTTCCACCAGGAGCGCGTAGTCTACCAATGCCACTGTGCCCCACGCAAGTACGGTCTTTGGCGCCAACGATAATCGGCCTCATGCACGCCTCGGCTCCGAGCGCTCTCAGATTCTCCTGGCTGCACCGCCCTGCTCGATGGCAAGCGGATTGGCGTGGGGGTGCCATCCGGCATCCGGTCGACGAGCTCCGGCGCACGTCATCGGCAGGGCGAGGGTCAGACGTGTTCATGAAGGTTCGTGACCAGTTTCTGATGTATCGATCTATCCGCGGGTCTTGGCGATGCCGGGGCGTCGGCTTCCTGCGGGGTCGCCGGCTCGAGATGATGTGCGATCAAGTGGCCGCGCAGCTGTTCCGAATGCGTCGGACGGCGAGTCCACCCGATGCAACAAGCTCAGGTGCGTCGTCCGCGATCGCGCCCCAATCAGCCATCGGCTTGAAGATCGAGCTTACGTGGTCCCGGTAGCTCGGCGCCGTACAGCATCACGTCGATTTTCTTGGACAGCTTGTCGGTCTGCGCCAGCGTGAGGATCTCGAACAACTCATCGCAGCGTGCCGAATCCGCCGGGAAAGATCACCAGCGCCTTCTGGCGAGATACGCGAACCAGAACTTGCGCATGAAGAAGTAGTGGAACTCGAAGTGCAGGCCGTCGGTGATGTAGCGGATTGCGCCCTGTTCGAAGGGCAGGCGGATATTCAGGCCGATGGTCTTGCCGCCAGCCTCGCGCGCGCCGCGGTTGGCCGCCTCCATGATGCCCGGGCCCCCGCCCGAGCGTGACGACGAAGCGGTGATTGTCGGATCTCAAGGACTCATGCTCCACGTCGGTCAGCATCCGCGCCAGCTCGCGGGCCTCCTCGTAATATCGCGCCCACTCGACGGCTTTGCGGGACTTGCTTGAGCTCGTTGTCGTATCGATCGCCGCGGGCATCGCATGCCGCGGGCCCTCAGTGGTGGTCAGCGCGCGCTCGGCACGCTCCCGGCTGTGCGACGCGCGCCGAACCGAAGAAGACGACGGTGTCCTGAATGCGCTCGTTCCTTGAAGCGCCGTAACGGCTCGAGATACTCCGACAGAATTCGAATCGGGCGCGCTTCCGCGCTCTCGAGAAACTCTTCGATCGCGATACGCCAGAGGCTGCTGGTCATGGTCTGCCACTTTACCATCCCCGTCACAGCGCGCAGCTTCGTGAAAGCCGGTACTATGATGCCGCCCTTTCTACATGACCAAGCCACGCTCGACTGAAGCTCCGACGCTGGACCGCGACGATCGTCATCGAGCGCCGCCGAGCCAGTGCTCGACGCGTTCTTCGATCGTGACGCACTCGGCGCCTGGTGGCAGGTCGTGCAGTCGGTCACGACGCCTCGGCCTCGGGCCGCACCGTCATCGAATGGCAACCGACCGAGTTTCTGCGGATGAAATTCTGGGCAGACTGGGCTGGCGTTTTCGCGGAACCGTCATGAACGTCAACCCGGACGCAAGTTTCTTCGTCGCCGACGGTTTGCTATGCTGCCTGCGACGGCGAGCCCATCGGGCCGATGGCGCTCGGGTGACGTGCACATCGGACGGCCATGAAACGAATGTCGAAACAACTCTTCGCGTCGTTCAGACAGGCTGTGGACGACGGCTTGCGATGGCGTCGCTACTACGAAGTCATCGGCTACGGTTGGGAGCGCGCGCTCGCCTCGCTGAAGGCGCTGCTCGAGCAGTAGACACTCTCAGGGCTCAGGGCTGAGGGCTCAGGGCTCAGGGAGCGGCGGTTGACGTAATTCTTCAGAAGCTGTCAAGGCTTTCTGCGCGATCGGACGATCAAGTAAGTCAACGACGCGCCGATCGCGGCGCCGCTCCGGCGACGAGCACCAGACCCGAGTAAGTGATCGGCTCAGGCGGCAAAGGGACGGCCTCTCGATCGGGAAGAGACGTGGCCCGGCGTCGAGAGGAGCTCCAGCTTCAGGCTTTCCTCGCCCCGCGCCATCGCCCATCGATGATTGGCCTCGAAGAGGGGTTTCAGGGGGCAAACGAAAGGGATTTCAGCAGAGACTTTTCCGCACTCAGGCGCCAATCGTAGGTGAGGTCGACGAACCGGCCGGCCTGCTCGAATACCCAGACGCCTCGGCCGTTGAAATCGCCGGTCGCCGCAATCGTGAATCCATGCGGGTATCGTGACTCGACGACCTGAAACTCCCACCGAAGCGTGTAAGGCAACCAGCCTTTGGTGATCAGGGCCACACGGCGGCCGACGCCTCGCGAATCGGGTGGCTCGAGTCCTCGAACGTCGAGATACACCGACGGCCACCATCTGGTCAGAGAAAGAGTATCGCCCAGGATGTCGGCGACTTCCCCGCACGTTCCTTCGACTTTCCATTTGCTGATGAAGTGATAGTCGTTCGGAGCCACCGCAAGTCCTACGCGAAAGGCCGAATGCCACGGCGCGCGAACGCAGTCATCAAACGCAAGCGAAGCTCGTTCGCGACCTTGCCTTGATTGAAAGGCACCGTCTTGCAACGGACGCGCACGGTGGCGAGGCCGTCTGCGAGAGATTCCACGCCCGTCACCTCGATGGGCGCAAGGAGAGATGCCCCCATGTCTCGTCGCGCTCGAGAGCAGTGCCAATCTCGTAAATCGTTCCAAATACTCGATTGATGTTCTCGTTGTAGGAGACGCGCATGTCCACGGTCGCGAATGCAAAATCGCTTGCTGAGATTCGCCAGGGTAGTCACGCTGCCGTTCGGAAAAACCTGCACGGCCCCATCGCCGTCGCGAAGCACGATGGTGCGCAGCTTGACTTGCTCCACCGTGCCGGTGACGCCATTGATCCGTGCGGCGTCTCCCACGCGCACCTGATCTTCGAGGATGAGGAAAAACCCCGAGATGACGTCTCGCACCAGATTCTGGCCGCCGAACCCGACCGCGAGCCTGCGATACCGGCGCCCGTGAGAATCGGCATGACGTTGATCGTCAGCTCGTGCAGCAGCATCACGACAGCAGAGAAGACGACGAACGCCGAGAAGACATTGGCGACCAGGCTCCCGAGCGTCGCCGCACGGCGCTGATATTCGAGATCTCCGGGTGCGTGAAAGGCGAGGCCAGCTTCAACTGCAAATGCTCGACGACGAAGTTGGCTGCCCGCGCACGGTCACGTAGTGCCCGGTTACGATGACGACGACATTGAAACCGTGGACGACCAGCCAGCGGCCCACTTGTTCGAGGTCCCAGCCCGGGGCTGCCGAGTCCCAAGCGCGCGAGCGCCAGCGACAGACTCGCTACGGCGGCGAGGGTGTAGGCCAGCAGCGTCACCGCCCGTTTCAAATGGCGGGCGCGTTCATGCAGGGTCGCGCGATTCGCCGGACTGACGAGCGTGATCCTATCGAGCCAGACGCTGCACCAGCGCATGGACGAGGCGTACGCGATCGCAGCGACGATGAACGCCGCGACGACAGCCACCACCGTGGCGTAAAGAATCTGTCGCATCACAAACGATGGATCTTCAGGTAGTTGGCGTCAGGACGTGTGGGGTCGGGATGGATGTTCACGAAGTACCACGAGATCGCCGACCGCAACAAACCCGCGCTCGGTGAGTTGTCGCCGGACCAGCGGGACCGCCGTTTCCACGTTGTCGCCAATGTCGGTGCGGACGGGTACATCCCCCAGCAAAACCCAAGTCGGCGGGCAGTGACGTCGCTATCGGTTGTCGCATAGATCGGAGCGTGCGGTCGAAGAGCCGACAGGGCGATGCGGTCGTTCCTTGACGGGTTATCGCGACAATGGCGTGAGCATCGCCACGATTCGCCAGTGTGACGGCCGCTTCGCAAAGGGCATGGGTGCTTGATCGACTGCCCCTTCAACTCCAGTGCGGCGGCAGACGACGGCGTCGATTCCGCATCGCAAATAATGGCATTGCAGTGTTTGCACTGCCTGGACTGGAAATCCGCCAACGGCCGTCTCGCCTGCCAGCATGATGGCATCCACACCGGCATCCACGGCGTGCGCGGCGTCACTGACCTCGGCGCGCGTCGGTCTCGGCTCGTGCGTCATGGATTCGAGCACCTGGGTTGCGAGAATCACGGGGATTCCGCGCTGTCGCGCAGCTCGGGTGATTTCCTTTTGAGCGCGCGGCACGCGTTCCAGTGGCATCTCGAGCCCGAGATCGCCGCCGGGCAATCATCACAGCCTGACACAGAGTCAGAATTTCGTCGAGGTTATCGAGCGCCTGGGGCCGCTCGAGCTTTGCCACCAACGGGACATCCGCCCGAGCCCTGATCCACGAGCAGCTCCCGCGCCTGCCGAAGAATCCGCAGCGTTCCGCACGAAGCTGATCCCCACCATGTCGATGCCCACGGATTGACCGAACTTGAGGTCCTCGACGTCCTTCGCGGTGATCGCAGACGCGGGCAGTGCAACGCCTGGCGCGTTGATACCTTTGTGCTCCCCAAGTGTGCCGCCCTCGACGACAACGGTCTCGATATCCGGCGCCGCTGACCGCCTCGACACGCAATTCGATCAATCCATCGGCAAGCAACAGGCGATCGCCGGAGCCGAACCGCCTTGGCGAGCCCGGCGAATGTCGTGAAGATATGCCCTGGACCTCCGGCTTCGTCACCCGTTCCTATGCGTGAAGCGGTCGCCGTCGTTCAGCGACAACGGGGTGCCGCCCTCGAGGCGGCCGGTTCGAAATCTTCGGTCCACTGAGGTCCTGAAGAATGGCGATCTCGCGGCCCGCGCGAGACGCAGCCGCACGGATCCGAGCCACGGTCCGAGCGTGCGGTTCGTGAGTGCCATGCGAAAATTCAGCCGGAACACGTCCGTTCCGGCGTCGACCAACTTTCGTGCGAGCATCGCATCCGAATCACTCGCCGGGGCCGACGGTGGAGACAATCATTTGTGTGTCGCACGGTCCTTCGTCGTTGGTCCCTGGTCGTTCTTGATGGTCCTAGTCGCTGGTCCTTGCGCTCGTTCTTCAGCTTCGTCCTTAGTCCGCGGCGTCGCTTGAGGCGAGGTCCCATTCTAATGGGACACTGAAAGCTGAAACCGGACTCAACGACGCGCAGTATCGGCCCAGGACCAGCGACCGAGGACCAAGCAGGACGAACGTGGGCGAAATTGTTCCCGATGCAGTCGAGCGTTATCTTGCTGAGCTCAATCACCTCAGCGATCCGGTAGCGCGCCATCGAAAAGAAGGAAACGATAACGATCTTCCAATCGTCGACGCGCAAGTCGGGAGCCTGCTGCGTCTCCTGGCGACCGCGATTGGCGCAAAGCGCATTCTCGAGATCGGCACCGCGATCGGCTATTCGGGCATCTGGCTCGCCGGCGCGTTGCCGCCCGATGGCATGCTCGTCACGTTGGGCGCGACCCGAAGCGGGCTCGGACCGCGCGCGACAATTTCGCGCGCAGCGGCCCTGACCGAGAAAGTGAGCGTGGTGATCGGCGACGCGCAGCGGATGCTGGCGAAAGTATCCGGACCCTTCGACCTGATCTTTCAGGACGGGGACAAGCCACAGTACTCACTCAGCTGGAGCGCCTGGTCGAGCTGCTGCGGCCGGGCGGCCTGTTGATCACCGACAACGTGCTATGGGACGGCGAAGTCGTGCCGGGATTCAAGAATCCGCCTCGGCGGAACGCGACCGACACGCGCGCCATTTCTGAAGTCGCTTACGCGGATCAACCAACATCCGCAGCTGACGACGGTTGTCAGTGCCGCTCCGCGATGGAGTGGCGATTTCACTGAAGCGGTCTGCGAAAGTCTGAGGCCTATGACGATCGACGACTGGCTGCACTGGGCGCTCGCCGATACGCGAGCGCCGCGGCCTCCTGCCCTCAAACCGCTTCTCGAGGCGCTCGCACGAGCACCGTCGCTACGCGAAGCTGACTTCAACGGCCGGGCCGATGACGATTGAGGAATTCGGCCGCCACCTCCGCGCTGGCAAGACGACGTCCCTTGAAGTCACGGAAGCGTGCCTGAGAAGGATCACGTCAGACGAGCACCGTCTGAACGCCTTCATTCTCGTCATGGCCGACGAGGCACTCGAGGATGCGCGTCAAAGCCGATCGCGAGCTCGCGGCTGGCGTCGATCGCGGACCACTCCATGGCGTGCCGATTTCAATCAAGGACATCGTCGATATTCGCAAGACGCCGACGACCGCCGCCTCGCGCGTGCAGGAGGGACATCTTGCCAAACAAGATGCCGGCGTGGTCGCACGCCTCCGTCATGCCGGCGCGGTTTTCGTCGGCAAGAACAATCTTCACGAGTTCGCATACGGCGACCAACGAGGACTCGGCGTTCGGGCCCCGTCAGGAATCCTCGATCCGTCGCGTTCACCCGGCGGATCGAGCGGCAAGGTCGGCTGCGAGCGTTGCGGCCGGCATGGCCTTCGCCACGATCGGCACGGATACTGGAGGATCCATACGAATTCCGGCCGCGGCGTGCGGCGTTGTCGGCCTGAAGCCGAGTTACGGCGAAATCTCGACCGAAGGAGTTGTGCCGCTGTACGCGAACGCTCGACCATGTGGGGCCGATCGCCGGCACGGTGACCGACACTTGGTACGTATATCGCGCGCTGACTGACATCGTTTCGAGCAACGACTCCAGTACGAAGGGAGGCCAACATCCGCCCAAAGCCGCGAATGTCGATGGTCTGCGCCTCACCCGATCCCGCGGGTGTAAGCTCTGCGACCTGCTCGACTTCGAGGTGCGCTCGACGTTCGAGGCGGCGATCGAACGACTCCGCAAAGCCGGGGCGGGCATTGCGCGAAGTGAATATCGAGCATGCCCGTTACACTGGTCCAATCTACCTGGCAATCCAGCTCACGGACGCCGCGGCCTATCACGCAACGACCTTGGAAGCTGTGCCCGAGACGATACGACAGCGGTTCGTCTACGCCTGGAAATGGGCCGCTATGTGATGGGGAAGACTACTCGCGGGCGCTTGCTGGTCGCGAGGTGCTGCGCCGCGGGTTGACGAAGCTCTGGTCGGGCACGACGCACTGCGTGCTCCCGACCCTGCCGATTCCGGCGCCACCGCTGGGCGCGACGACCGTGAACGTGGCCGGCGCGGAAGAACCCGTCCGCAACCTGATGCTGCGGTTGACCCAACTCTTCAACCTCACCGGCCATCCGGCAATCTCGCTACCCTGCGGCCGAACGACCGGCGGCCTGCCGTGCGGTCTGCAACATGGCGGGTCCCCAGAATGCAAACCGACGCGCTGCTGGCTGTAGCGCTGGCCTGCGAGCGCGAATTGGCGAACTGACGCGTAACTTTTCCTACGGAGGAGATCATGCGAATCAGCGACTTGCTCGTATCGGAATTCGATGAAGAGACGAAGAAAACCCGCGCCACGTTGGAACGGGTGCCTGACAAACCCGACTTCGTGCCGCACTCGAAGTCCATGCCACTCGGTCGACTGGCACCGCACGTGGCGGAGCTGAGTGGTTTCGGGTTGAGTGTTCTGACGACCCCGGGACTGGATTTCGCTCAGGTACTATACACCACTGGCGTTCGAGTCCGGCGCCCAGCTCGTCCGGGTGTTCGACGAGGGGGCGGCCAAGGTTCGCACTGCCCTCGTGGGCATGACAGACGAAGCGTGGAACCAACGGTGGAAGCTGTCGTTTCAGGGCAAGCCGATCTTCGAGGGTTCGCGCTTTCTCGCCTATCGACAGATGTTTCTCAACCACATCGTGCATCATCGGGCTCAGCTCGGCGTTTACTTGCGCATGAACGACGAGCCGGTGCCAGCCACTTACGGCCCATCGGCCGACGATCGGCTTGGCTTTTGACCCCTGAGCCCTCAGAGCTTGTGAATCAATCGCGTGTGTGGCTTCCGGCTCAGGCGGAAGCCACACGAAGCCTGAATTAGACGTCCAACCCGACCGCCCGCATCAACGCAATGGCGTTGCTCCGCTCGACGACTCCCGGACGCATGCGGTAGTCGAACACCATTGCCCCGTCTTCTATCCGATCTTCGAAGTGCACGTTCTCGACTCGGGACGGCAGCCTGGCGGCGAGCTCCGTCAGCGCGAGATCGTGCGTCGTGATCAATCCGATCGCACCCGCCTCGACGAGAGCAACGAGGATCGCTTCGGCTCAATGCGCCGATCGTGCGAGTTTGTCCCGCCGAGAATCTCATCGAGCAGAAACAGCACCAGACGCCGCTCTCGAGCGAGCTCCACAATTGTTCGAATCCGGAGAATTTCGGTGTAGAAGCGCGAGTGGCCCTCCTGAAGCGAGTCGTCCACTCTGATCGTCGCGCCGATGGAAAGCCAGGATAAGGTCATCTCCGTCGCACGAACCGGCGCGCCGGCCAAAGCCAGCACGACGTTGACGCCCACAGCCCTCAGCAAGGTGCTCTTCCCGGACATGTTCGAGCCGCTCACGATCAGCGCGCTCGGATACGGCGGCCCGAGACGAACGTCATTGCGAACGCCCGTCCTTTCGTCGATGAGCGGATGGCCCACGCCGGAGGCGTCGACGAGAAGGACCCGTGTCGATCAGTTTCGGAAAAGGATCGCCCGGGTGCTCGTAAGCGTAGGTCGCCAGCGCGGCCAATGCTTCGATCTCCCCGACCGCCCGCAGCCACTCGATAATCGCCCGACCGTTCCTGGCATGCCACCGGTCGATCCACACCGCCGCCTGACCGCGCAACAGCAGGAGCGCGCCGAGCGGGCCTGAGCAGCAGGTTGCGTGAAGCGTCATCGACGAAGGCCACGAGACGTCTCAGCTGGGCAATGCGTCGTGACGGCGGAATTCCCTCGGTTGCAAGCACGCGTTGACTTTCAACCAGCCGTGCGGAGGCGAATTGTTCACGCTCGATGCGGCCAAGCAGCACCGCCATCAGACCGAGCGCATGTTCGGCGCTGTCGATCCTCGACAACACCGTCTCCACTCGGGCCGCGACGATCGTGGCGACGATCGACTGAACCACGATCCAGGCAATCAAAAACGTCAGCGAGATTCGTTCTGTCAGAACCAGACCTGTGACGACGGCGCTGACCAGCGCACAGATTCCAAACAAGGCGCGTGCGCGCGAGTCAGTCCGACAGGCGTCGACGCCGCCCACATTGCTACGGCGCCCGTTTTGCCCACGGGAGTTCCCGCCGCCAGCACGGCCAAATCTTCACGAAAATCGACCTTCGGTTTGAGCTCGCCGACCGCGGCTTGGCGAGACACGACCTCACTGGAGGGCGCGCCGCTGGCCAGCCACGACGCAAGCGTCTCTTCGCCGACTTCTGTCGTGCCGTGTCCAGCAGTTGAAACAGCGACGCGGGACCGAAGAGATCGAGGTCCCGCGCAAAGGGATGGCCTTCGAGAAAGCGGGCGCCGTCCGGACCGATACCCGCCCACTTGAAATCCAGCCTGGCCATTCCCGCTCGTACGCTGCCTGGCTCGGGTGGCTTGCTCAATCCGATTGAGCACCCGCGCGTGAAGGATGACCAACACGCCGAATGCGACAAGGACGACGACAGGCCAGATCGCGGAGACGCGATGACTGACGAAGGCCTGCCAGCCGATGATCGCGAGGGCCGCGGCAACGATCAGCCTCGAGTTCGAGAGCCGAAGAGATGTGCGTTCGCCGCGAGGCGATCTCGCCGGTCCACCTCTCGATGCGGCGTGAGTACTCCCTGCGAGGATCGCTGGCCATGACACGCAGATCTGGAAAATCGATCTACACGCGCTCCAGGAGATGGCGCGCGATGGTCACATAGTGGGAGACGGCTGATTGAAGCTCGGGAATCGAAATGAACTCGTCCGCGGTGTGGGCGACGTGGATGGAGCCTGGACCGAAAAGCACCGGCTGGCCCCAGGCGCTGAGAAACGGAATGTCCGTCGTGTACGGAAAGACCACGGCGTCGTAGCCTGGCACCGTCGTCATACGCACGGGTGGCGCCTCCAGCACGTGCTCGATCGATACCTTCGATTCGAGAGGCCGCAGCACCCGGCGGATTTCGCTGCCGTCCGACACGGTCGAAACATCACTTCAGCCTCGGCCGACGGTGACACGACGTTGGGAGCGACGCCGCCGGAGATGAGTCCAACCGTGTAGTGCGTCGCACCCAGGAGCGCGTCGGAGGGCAGATTGACCGAGCGCAGTTCTACGAGGACATCGAGGAGCTTGTCGATCGCCGACTCGCCGAGATCCGGAAACGACGAGTGGGCTGCACGTCCCTTCGCCTTCAGTTTGAGTCGCAGCATGCCGCGCGTCGCGAGCCCGAGCCGGCTCTCGGTCGGCTCGCCGTCGACCAGGAACCGGCACCCGTTCGCCGATTCATTGGCGGTTTTGGCGCCGTCGCTCCCGCGCTCCTCCCCTACTACGAACAGCAGGCCGACGCGCGTCTCGCCGGCGCGACGCAACTGCTCGACGGCGCCAACCTGGGCGGCCAGGATACCCTTGGCATCGCACGACCCGCGCCCATAGAGACGGTCGCCCTCGATTCGGCTGGGAAAGAACGGCGGCACGCAATCAGAAGTGGGTCGTCAAAACGACGTGGATCGGTCCCAGGGTGGCGAGAACGTTGAAGCGAGTGTCGTCGACCGGCTGCGTCGTGACCAAGTAGCCGAGACCACGCAGGCAGTCGACCAACCAACGCCCCGCCTCCGCTTCCTGGCCGGTGGTGGAGTCGATGTCGACCAGGGCGCGAGTCAGGGCTACCGGATCCACGCCTCGAGCTCCGTGCGGGTGTCCGTCCGCGAGTCGCGGTATTTCACGATGACCGGGGTTGAAAGCGCGAGACCCCAGTCAGGTCCTTTGCCGGCCGTGACCGCGCGCGCCCCGGAGTACAGCCACCGCCCCTTCAGGGAACAATCAGGGGCGTGCCGTCGGCAGGCTTGATGATCTCGCCGCGGACGAGGTCGTACATGGGCGTCGAGCCAGTCAGCACGGTTCCCGCCGCAACGACAGCGCGCGCCTTGATGATCGCTCCCTCGTAGATCCCCGTGTTTCCGCCGATCAGGGCATCGTCTTCGATGATGACAGGAAGAGCACCTACCGGTTCGAGCACTCCACCGACCTGCGCGCCGGCGCTGACGTGAACCCTGGCGCCGATCTGCGCGCAGGAGCCGACGAGCGCATGCGAGTCGATGAGCGGCTGCTCGCCGATCCACGCTCCGATATTGACGTACATCGGAGGCATGCAGATGACGCCCGGCGCGATGTAGGCGCCGTCGCGAACCGCCGATCCACCGGGCACAATTCGAACACCGGCGCCGTTCGCGAAGCGTTTCATCGGCAGCGTGTCTTTGTCGTAGAACGGCCAGCGGCCCTAATCCATCGAGACGTCGACCGTATCGCCGAACTTGAAGCCAAGCAGAATCCCTTGTTTCACCCAGGCGTTGACGCGCCAACCGACCGACGGATCCATCGGGCTCGGCTGCGCGCACCGTACCTGCCGAAAGAGCTTCGCGAAGGCGGCCGAACGCCTCCCTGCGCAGCGCTGCGTTCGGCGGACGCGCCCGCGCTGACCAGCGCGAGAATTTCGTCGCGAAGATTCATCGCGCTAGACCAGAGCTCCTTTGAGCAAGCCGAGATCCTTCAGGACTCTGTTGATTCTTTCCTTGGATTCCGGCCGGGGCGGCACGAGCGGCAGGCGATAGGTTTCTTCGAGCAAGCCCATCGTCGCCATGGCCGACTTGACCGGACCTGGACTGGACTCGATGAAGTTGATTTGCATCAGCGGCATGATGCGTTCGTGAATGGCACGAGCCGCCGCAAAGTCTCCGCGTTCGGCGGCCTCGACCATCTGCGACATCTCGGCCGGGATCTGATTCGACGCGACGGAAATGACGCCGCGGGCGCCCACCGCCATCATCGGCACGGTCATCGACGTCGTCGCCCGAGACCACGATGAACTCCGGCGGAACCGAACGACAGACTTCGCAGATCTGTGCCATGTTCCCCGACGCTTCTTTGATGCCGACGATGTTGGCAATCGTCGCGAGTCGAGTCACCGTGGACGGCTCAATGTTGCAACTGAGTCCTGCCCGGCACGTTGTAAAGAACGATCGGCAGCGTGGTGCTTTCTGCGAGCGCCCGATAGTGTTGGTAGAGGCCTTCCTGCGTCGGCTTGTTGTAATACGGGTGACCGACAGGAGGCCGTCGGCGCCAATGGCCTTCATTTCGGCGGCGGCCTGAATCACTTCTTTGGTGTCGTATCCGCCGGCGCCGGCGAGGATGGGCACCCGTCCGCGGACCTCGTCGACCAGAAGCTCGACGATCCGAGCTCGTTCGGCGGGCGTCAGGTGGGGCTCTCGCCCGTGGTGCCGACTGGCACCAGGAAATGGATCCCGGCATCAGCCTGTCGGACGGCGAGTCGCCGAACCGCAGCCTCGTCGAGAGCTGCCGGTCTTGGTGAATGGAGTTACGAGGGCCGTGCCGCAGCCGGTAAATGGTGTTCTCATGTTGACCTCTTCGCTAGATGCCCAACACGTCCTTCATGGTGAACCAACCGCGCCTGGCCTTGCCCCACTTCGCCGCGGCCAAGGCGCCCCTCGCAAAGCCAGACCGGTCCCGCGCCAGGTGCGAGAGGATGATACTTTCGGCCGGGCCATCGAACCCGACCGTATGAGTTCCGGGAATATAACCGACCCTCGTCGAAGAAACATCGATCGGGCGGTCGTAACCGGCGACCTGCATGGCCCGCTTGAGCAAAAGTGCAGTCCCGGAAGGGGCATCCTTCTTGGCGGCGTGATGAGCTTCATGAACGAAAGCGCCGAACTCGCTCTGCGCTTTCACCAGGGCCGCCGCACGCGCCACGATGGCTTCGAACATCACGACACCGACAGAAAAATTCGGCGCCGCCACGACTCCAATATCTGCGGCAGCCACTGCCTGACGAACGGCTGGTTCGTCCGCCGCCCAACCCGTCGTGCCGATCACCATGTTCACGCCGTGACGCGCCAGAGCCGGCACGTTTGTCTTGACGGCGTCCGGAAACGAGAAATCGATGGCCACGTCGACGCCGCGCCACCGATCCTGATCGGGGCCGCCGGCGTGGAGTGGCGGATTGGGATCGATGACCCCGACCACTTCACAACCGTATTCTGGCGCGAGCTCGCCGACGAGCCGCCCCATCCGACCATGACCGACCAGAGAATGCGCATGCGCAAAATCTCTACCACAGAGGACACGAAGTGCACGGAGGATATCAGCCACCGAGTCACTGGGTCACAGGGATTCAGGATTGAAACAGCTGAAGCGCTCGACGCCGGGCCGCATAGCGGCGGCTAAGGCGCAACAAGCGGCAGATGAACGACGAACATTCCAAACCCACCCGCGTCGCTCATCTGTCGCTGAGCGTGCGCCTGACCCTCGGCCTGCCAAAGCAGGCCGACCGCGTCGAGCGCCTTTGCTGACTCCGTGACTCTGTGGCCAAAACGTCGTCCTCGTCCTTCTCACTCTTCTCCAGCTCTTTACCCGCTCGAAGAACGCCTCGTGCAGCTGCATCATAGCCTGCGGAGCGTCGGCATCTCTCAAGACAAAGGTGATATTCCGGCGCGATGCGGCCTGCGACAACCATGCGCAGCGGTATCGACCCGAGCGCCGAAATCGCGCGGCCGAAGGCCGTGGGGTCGTCGTGAATATCTTCGCCCACGGCGCAGATGATCGCCATCGTCGCGCTCGCATTCGACGTCGGCAAAGCCGCGCAGGCCGTCGACGAGGCCGTCGATCGCGGCGGGCGTCGTCAATGGTCACCGAGACGCTCACTTCCGACGTCGTCACCACGTCCACCGGCGTCTTGAACCGCTCGAAGCACCTCGAATACGCGCCGCAGGAACCCGTGCGCCATGAACATGCGGGTGGAGGTGATGTCGATGACCGTGACGTCGCGCTTGCAGGCGATGCGCGGTCAGCTCGCCGCGCTCGCACGTTGCGGCTCGGCGGTAATCAGAGTGCCCGGCGCTCTCGGGCTGGCGCGAGTTCAGGATGCGCACCGGGATGTTCTTGACATCGGCCGGCAGAATCGTGCTCGGATGCAGCACCTTCGCGCCGAAGTAGGCCAGCTCGGACGCCTCGGCGAACGACAAGCTGCGGAACGAGCCGCGGCTGTCGGTGACGATCGCGCGGATCGGCGGTGAGCATGCCGTCGACGTCCGGTCCAGATCTGAATCTCCGACGCGCCCAGACAGGCGCCGACGATCGCCGCCGAATAGTCCGAACCGCCGCGACCGAGCGTCGTCGTCACGCCCTCTGACGTGGCGGCCGATGAAGCCGCCGAGAACCGGCACGTTTGCCACGCGCAACCAGCGGGGCAATTCGCTGTTGCGAACGCGCGCACGTCGCCTCCATGTCCGGTGTTGCGGCAGTATACTCGGCGTCGGTGACGACAACCTGACGCGCGATCGACCCAGACCGCCGGCACACCGGCTTCCGCCAGCGCAGCGGTCACGAAGCGGCTGCTCGCCAGCTCGCCGGTGGCGGCGATGGCATCGAGCAATCGCGGCGAGAGCTCCTGCAGCGACGCCAGCGCGCGCGACCATCTCGGCAATCGCCGTGAACTCGGTCACAGATCGCGCGCGATCTCGGCTTGCCGCGCTCCGCTCGTGACCTGAGGAAGCAATGGCAATGTGGCGCTCGACCAATCAAGTCCAGCCGTTCGACGGCCTGGTCGCGTTCACCGGCTTCCATGGATCGAGCGACCTGCAACAGGCCGTCGGTGACTTTCGACAATGCCGAGACGACGACGATCGGCGGATCGGTGCCTGGCTGCCCTGACGCTTCAATTTGACGCCGGACGATCGCGACGACTCGCGCGGAACGCATCTTCGTCGGCGACAGACGTGCCGCCGAACTTCATGACCACGCTCATGACTTGTTGGTTGGCAAATAAGGATGAACCACCAAGACCACAGAAGATCACTAAGCCAGAACCAATGCCAATGCTTTGTGTTCTTGGTGACTTTCGTCGTTCCGGTATTCCAGGCCTCGGGTGGACCTCACAGCAAGCGCTTCCTGTGACATCAGCTCCGCGTTCAGAATCGCCGCACCGGCGGCGCCGCGAATCGTGTTGTGGCCGAGGGCGATGAACTTGTAGTCGAGCACGGGACACGGACGCAGACGGCCGATCGCTGACCGTCATGCCACGCGTCGCGATTGACATCGAGCGACGGCTGCGGCCGATTCTGCTCCGGTCAGGTAGACGATCGGATTCGGCGGCGCTGACGGCAGCATCGAGCTCCTGCGGGCGGCCCTGAACGACCGCCACGCGTCGATCGAACGCATTGGCGACCGGCGGCCGCTGCTCGAGGCCGACCGAGATCGATCCGGTATGACCGTTGCTGGCACGCCGCACGCGAGTGGTCTGCGCGCTGATGACGAGTCGGATGCGGCTCGACGCGACCGTCGTTCAGGCAGCCGAGTATCTTCTTCGTCTCCGTCTCGACCTTCTCTTCTTCGCCGCCGCCGATGTACGGGAATGATGTTGCCGAGGATGTCCCACGACGCCACGCCCGGATACCCGGCGCCGGAGATCGCCTGCAGCGTCGTGATCGGTCGTCGCCTTCAGACCCGAACTGACGAAGCGGCGCGAGCGCCATCGCCATGCACGACGACGGCGCAGTTCGGGTTCGTGACGATGCGGTCCCTTCCAGCCCGCGCGCGCGCTGATCGTTCGAGCAGCGCCAGATGATCGGCGTTGACCTCGGGAATCAGCAGCGGAACGTCGGCTCCATCCGGTGGTTGCGCGAGTTGCTGACGATGGTGTGGCCGGCCTGCGCGAACGCGGCCTCGATTTCGCCGGCGACCGACGAATCGAGTCCGGAGAAGACCAGCTTGCGGCGCGCGACCCGGTGTCGCGGCATCCACCATGAGCTTCAGCGACGTCGTCCGGCAGCGGCGCGGCGAGCCGCCATGCGCTGCAGCGTCGCGATACGCGCTTGCCCTCGGGACCGCTGGCTCGCGCCGAGCCAGCTGACCCGGAACCACGGGTGGTTCGTCGAAGAGCGCGACGAACTGCTGGCCGACCATGCCGGTCGCGCCGAGGATACCGACGGAATTGTAGGCATAAGGGTCCTGATCCAAAAAAGCCGACGCGGAAAACCGTGTCGGCGGACGTTCTGGCTCGTTGGTTACTTCAGTCAGCGTTCGAGCACAACTCCTCCGACGGGTGAGACCCGCTTTTTGCGCCCGTCCCGCTTTCGCGCATCGGAGATGAAGTTCATCGGGCGGTAAGTATAGCATTGCTTACATTGCTTGCGGCGATTGTCGCTTAGTCACCATGCTCAAACCAATATTTCACGCGTGGGAACGACGGCTCGCGTCCGTATCGACCGATCGCGTCGTTCGGCCCGTTCGAATGGGGACTTGATTGGATCCCGCAGAACGGTCACCCGCTCCGGAACGCCCGAGGCCGAGATTCTCGGCACGTGGCGTCGCGAGTCGTGATGGGCGACACCGACGCCTTCTTTCACGCCGCCACCGACAACGGCGTATCGAATTCGCCGGGACAGCGAATGGTGGGGGGCTGGTCAGCTTCCCCAGCGCCTTCGACAACGCCACACGCCGAGAACAACACGTGTACTGCCGCTACTTTCCGACACCGCGACCGAGAACGGGACCTCGCGCGGCGTGCCTGGTGCTGCCTCAGTGGAACGCAGACTCAGGCAGCCATGTCGGCCTCTGCCAGATTCTCGCGCGGGAGCGGCATGAGCGCGCTGCGCCTCGCGTTGCCATATCACGACCAGCGCATGCCGCCCGAGCTGAATCGCGCCGACTACATCGTCAGCTCCAATGTCGCCCGCACGGTGCAGGTCTGCCGGCAGGCGGTGCTCGATGCGCGGCGCGCGATTCGCTGGCTGCGCGACGCAGGGCTACGAGCGCATCGGCATCCTCGGCACCAGCCTCGGTTCGTGCCTCGCGCTTCTGACCACGGCGCACGAGCCGCTGATTCGCGCCGCAGGCGCTCAATCACATCTCGCCGTATTTCGCCGACGTCGTCTGGCGCGGCCTTTCGACGCGCCACGTGCGCGAAGGACTCGACGGCCATCGATCGAGCTCGATCTCCTTCGCGCGCTGTGGAAGCCGATCAGCCCGCGCTGGTATCTCGATCGCGTGCGCGATCGACAGACGCTGCTCGTGTACGCGCGATACGATCTGACGTTTCCGGTTGATCTGTCTGGAGGATCTCGTCGCGCGAGTTTCAGCGATCGCGGCATTCCTCACGAGCTCGCGGTCCTGCCGTGCGGCCACTACAGCGTCGGCAAAGTCGCCGTTCAAGTTTGTCGATGCCTGGGTTCTGACAAGATTTCTGCGTGAAAACTTTGCTCAGCCCTCAGCCCTAAGCCCTCAGCCCTTCAAGCCCTTCAAACCGTATCCACCGGAAGGACCACCGGATTGCCGAGTCCGAGTCGAGGAAGCTCGCCGCCAATTACAGACAGATCGCCGACAACGAGCGTCGTGAGACGGGCGGGATCGAGATACCTCGACGTCACGCGCGTCACGTCGGAAACAGTGACTCGTTCGATTCGCGGCACGAATTCGGCGAAGTAGTTGTCGGGCAGGTCGTACAGCGAGAGCTGGGTCATGGCGCGCGCGATCTGTTCCGGGGTTTCGAAATAACGGGCGTAGCCCTTCGTCAGGGTGGCGACCGCCATCGACAGTTCGTCCTCGGTCGCAGGCCGCGGGCCTCGGATTGCGGCGATTTCGCCGATCGACTCTTCGATCGCGCGGGCGGTCGCGGCCGTTTGCACGCTCACCTGAACGGAAAAGGGTCCCGGCATCAACCGGAAATCGAATCCCGTCCGCGCCCCGTACGTGAAGCCTTTGTCCTCGCGCAGGTTCAGGTTGATCCGGCTGGACAAACTGCCCGCCAAGAATCGTATTCGCCGTAACGAGCGGGTGATAGTCGGGGTGCTTCGCGCGACCGCCACATGACCGATGCGCAGCTCCGACTGCGGCGCGCCCGCTCTCGCGTAGCGACGTTCAGTCGGGCCGCTCCGTCGTGCACAGCGTGGGGTCCGGTTGCGACCGATGTCGCGTTCGGAAGTCCGAGGCCTGCACGAATGGGGTCTGACCCCACTCACCGAAGGCATCGGTCGCCGCTCGTTCTATCTCCCGATGGTCGCAGTCCCCGACAGCCAGCAGTGTCGCGGACGCAGGATGCAGCACCTGGGCGTGAAACACTCGAACGTCGTCTACAGTCAGGGCTGCAATGGCCTGCTGGCTGCCAATCGGTGTGTGACCGTAAGGATGCTGACCGTAGAGGAGGCGCAGGAACGTGCGATCGGCGACGACTCCCGGTACGTCACGGAGTTGTGTGAGGCGATGCAGTCGAAGCTGGCGGACACGTTCGAAGTCCGCTTCAGTCAGCGACGGGTGCACGACCATGTCGGCAAGAAGCCCGAGTGCCTCAATCGCGAACCGGCTCAGCGTGGTAATGCCGAGCACTGCCGCATCCGGATCCGATGTCGGTATCGAATTGCGCTCCGATGCGGGCGAGCGCCTCGTGCATTTCGATCGCCGACCGGCCGCCGCTGCCTTCATCGGAGCATGTCGGCGGTCAGCGCCGCAAGACCGTCCTTCCCAGCCGGGTCGCTGGCGGAGCCTCCGCGGATCAGCAGGACCAGTGAAATCACAGGGACGGTCGGATGGCGAACCGTCCACTAGACGCAGGCCGTTCGGAAGCACCGATTTCTCGATCGATGGCAGCGTGAAGGGACGAGCGGCGTCTGCCCGTGGCAGGCGCTGATCTGTCGATCTTCACGACACGTCGGCCCTGGTCGAGCCGGGAATGGCGAGGCCCAGTTGACCTCGAGGCACGACGCTCAACGTCACGCGCGGTGAGTGCCGCAGGTAGGTGTCGACGGACTGGTGTCATCGAGCCGGCCGTGGCCGCCTTGTAGCGCGCGAAATCGCTCTCGAAGTAACCCGGATCGTCCACGAAGACGCGTTGTACGCGTTGAGCTGATCCGACTTGCCGCCGAATCCTCCCACCGTCTGCAGACGAAAGACGAACTGCGCTTCCGCCTGCACACGGCCGCGTTCCATTTCTTCGTCGCGGGGACCCTCGGCGCCGAGCCGTTCGATCTCCTCGAGAACGGCGCGCTCGATCTCCTCGAGCGTGTGGCCGGGCGCGGCCGTCGAGGCGATCTGCAGAAATCCGGCAATCTCTCGCGAGTTCTGGGCTGCCGATACGTCCGTGGCGATCCTCTCCTCGAACACGAGCCGGCGATAGAGACGCGAGGTCTTGCCGTTGGCGAGGAGGTCGGACACGAGATCGAGCTCGGCGTCGCCCGGCGCGAACATCGGGGGTCGTCAACCAGGCCATGCATAGCCTCGGCAGCTCGACGCGATCTTCGAGAAACAGCCTGACGTCGCCGTCCAGCACGGCTCGGGCGACAACTTCTCCGGAACGGGACCCGGCTCGATCTCCCGAAGCAGGCCCGAGCCAGATCCAGAGCCATCTCGGACTCGATGTCGCCCGCGATAGCGAGCGAGGCGTTCGCGGGATGATAGAAGCGGCGAAAGAAATCGTGAACTCTCGTCGAGGCGGACGGCATTCAGATCCGCGATCTCGCCGATTGTCGTCCAGTGATACGGGTGATCCGGCGGAAAGAGTGCAGCAACAATCGCCATGGCCGCCAAGCCGTACGGCCGGTTCTCGTAGCTCTGGCGCCGCTCGTTCAGCACGACGTCGCGCTGGTTCGAGAACCTCGCTTCGGTCAATGCCGGAAGCAGATACCCCATCCGGTCCGATTCCATCCACAGCGCCAGCTCGAGGGCGTTGGATGGCACGACCTCCCAATAGTTGGTGCGGTCGGCGTTGGTCGACCCGTTGAGCGCGGCGCCGGCGCGCCTGAAGCGGCTGGAAGTAGCCGCGGTTGTGATGCTCCGACCCTTCGAACATCAGGTGCTCGAAGAGGTGCGCAAACCCGGTGTGGCCCGGCCGCTCGTTCTTCGAACCGACGTGATACCAGAGGTTGACCGCCACGATCGGGCACGAGCGATCCTCGTGTAGAAGGACGTCGAGACCGTTGTCGAGCGTGTGTTTCGCGAACGGGATCTTCAATCCTGAAGCTGCCGCAGGTCGGCATCGCGCTGCCGTAATAGGGATTGGCGAGAGTCGAGCCTTCCTGCAACCACGGCTTCTTCACCATGGGGCAGAAGGCCACCTTGACACTCTCCGGTGGACGGAGCTGCAAGCCCGTCATGTAGGTGTCGATGGCCTCGCTGAGCGCTCCGAATTTTTCCCGTGCATCCGCAAGGTCACCGGCCGACGCCAGCTGCAGAGCCGTCGTGTCGATCTTCATCGCCGGCGCCCCCAGCGCCGTCGCAGCCGTCGCAATATTGCCGGCATTGGCACGAAGATCGTCGATGCTGCCGTTGAAGAGTGACGTCTGAATTTTCAGATAGGGATCGATGACGGCCCGGCTCATCTCACCGCCCGGCCCAGGTGCCTTATTGGCCAGGGACGGACTGCAAGCCGCCAGCGACAGCGCGAGCAGGACATACAACGCGGCAGCTCCCCGGCATCGCTTCACGAATCTGACGCATACAGTTACCTCACGACGGTCAGCGGAATGGTCGTCGATCGATTGTAGCTCGCCAGCGATATCTGCGCCGCCATCCGTTCCGCCGCCGCGCATGAACGCACGAGACGCCGGTGAATCCGGTTCGCTGATCATCAGCGGCACGCCGGCGTCGCTGCCCTCGCGGATCGGTTGATAGATGGGAATACGGCCGAGAAACGGAATCCCGAGCTCCTCTGCCATCTTCTCCCCGCCGCCGTGGCCGAAGATGTCGGCTTCGTGCTGACACTGCGGACAAACGTAGTGGCTCATGTTCTCGATCAGCCCAAGCGGCGGGATGTTGAGCTTCTTGTACATCGCGACCGCCCGGCGGCTGTCAGCGAGCGAGACCAGTTGCGGCGTCGTCACCACCACCGAACCCGCCACCGGAATGGTCTGGCTGAGGCTCAACGCGACATCGCCGGTGCCGGGCGGCAGATCGACGACCATGTAGTCCAGATCGCGCCCACCGCACTTCGCGAAAGAACTGCTGCAGCGCGCCGTGCAGCATCGGGCCTCGCCAGATGATCGGCGCGTCGTCGGAGGTCAGGAATCCCATCGAGATGAGTTGCAGTCCGAATTTCTCGGCCGGCACAATCTTCTCGCCGTCGGTGGTGAGCTGAGTCTTCACGCCGAGCATGATCGGCACGTTGGGACCGTAAATGTCGGCATCGATCAGACCCACTCGACCGCCGCACTTGGCCAGCGCGATGGCGAGATTGACCGCGACGGTCGTCTTTCCGACACCGCCTTTTCCTGCGCCGATTGCGATCACGTTCTTGACGCCCGCGATAGGCGACCGCGTGCCATCGACCCCGCCGGCGTCGCGCACGCGCGCGCTCATCTGAACGTCGACCGCGGCGACGCCAGGCACCTGCATGACCGCCGCGCGCGCCTGGTCGCGCATCTGGTCCTTGACGGGACACGCAGGCGTCGTCAGTTCGATGGTGAACGAAACCCGGGAGTCGTCGACTTTCAAATCCTTGACGAACCCGAGCGCGACGATGTCGCGGTGCAAGTCGGGGTCTTGACTGCCTTCAGCGCCTCGAGCACCAACGCTTCCTATGCCGGCATATGCCAAGAATATCGCAATTGCAGATTGCGAACTGCTGATGCTGATTCCTGTATTCAATCTGCAATCTTTCAATCAGCAATCTGAAATGTCCTTTTCCTTCTTCAGTCAACAATACCCAGAGTGCGTAAATTCCAAGCGCCGTGCCATACGGCAGCAGCATCAAATCGACGGAGCCGAGCATCAACGCCAGCAGCCTCGCCCACGACTTGTGGCGCCGTGACCGGCACGCCAATCGTGATGTGTGCCACACCCCAGAAGATCGCGATGAGGGCGAGCGTCGTGAAGGCCGCTGCGGTCAGGCCGAGCGCGAACTGACCGCCGCCTGCGCTTCGCCCTGGAGACGTCATGAGCGAGAAAGCGCCGATGCCGAGTGCCAGCGTGGAAAGGCCGATGAGCGCTGTCAAAGCGCCCCAGACAATGAACAGAAGACCCACGAAATCGACGTTGGGAAGCCATTCGGCTGGCGGGCTTGGGAGCTCAAGGCTTTGGTGTTACAACGTCAGGGCTCAGGGCTTGAGCTCAGGGCTTAGGGCTCAGGGCTTAGGGCTTGGAGGTTCAAGCGGCCGACGAACGAATGGCGACGCGAAGCTCGACGCGAACCGGGGAGGCGTGAGGAGCGGTGACTCGAAAGCGGAACTTCGTGCCGTCCACGACTCCGGGCGGTACTCGAGACTCGGACGGGGTGGTGAAACAACGATTCACCGCTTCCACAGCACGAATCGCACGGCTCCGTCCAGGTTTCACCGCGCCCGCCGCAGCTCGCGCACGTCCGATGCATTGGCACCTCGAGCGGCACGACAAGGCCCTGGCGCGCCTCTCGAATGGACAGCCGCAGTTCGGTGGAAAGCACATCGCGGCCGACGCGTTCGCCGAGAAATTCGTCGCGAATGCGCTCGACCACGTGATCGACCGAGGAAAGTCGATCGCGACTTCGTCGGCGAAGCACTCCTTGGACACACCAGGCGTTCGCACGGCGTTCCACGTCACGGGCAACGAGTGATGGCGGAAGGGGCGCGGCTTCACGAGAACACGCTACACGATAGGAGCCGGGTCTCGCGCTTGTCAAGGCGCGACACGGATGGTAGCTCTTCGAATGAACGGCGTCGCGACGTGTGCGGCTGCCGTTCCCGGTTTCAATCGACATGAAGTCATGGCTGGAGACAGAGAGTGTCCGCTCTGCGGCACGGCGATGCGTCTCAAAGAGAGCGACGACGTCGTGCGGATCCCGGGCAATCCCCAGTTGAGCTCGAAACGAACGCGGGAATGGGTCTGCCCCGAATGCGACTACTTTGAGGAAGCCGAAGAGGAGGGAGCGTAAGAAAGGGCGCGTTCAGCGCGCGCCAATCGTCAGCAACACTTCTTTGCGCAGCGTATCCTCGAATTCCTCGAAGTTGAGCGCGGATTCACACTCGTCGCACAACACTTCGAGAACTGCCGGCCGACTTTCGTCGGATACTTCCACGCGGCCCTCTTCCAGGTGCACGACGTGCATCTGGAGCGTCTTGACCTGAAAATTCCGGTCGTTGCCGCAGTGTGGACAAGTCAACGTCACTTGGACTCCCTCACTTAGATAGGGTCAATAAACCGGGTTCCAAACACCTGATTTTATGAAATGGTCATGGGTGGGCGCAACGAAAATTCGGCGCAAGTCGCACGTTTATCGCAAAATCCGGCCGAATCTGATAGCGTCTTGACGTCTTATGTCCGCCAATCCCGGATCCTACGAAATCCGCAGTGAAGCGCGCGGCCCTCATTGGATTGCCTGGATCGTCCGCCCTGGCAGCACGCAGCCCGACCGTTCAGTCGTGGTTATCGGCGAAACGCAGGAGGAAGCGGAAACCAAAGCCAAGGCGTGGGCGCAGTCGAACTCTCCTAGCTGATCGGTCCGAAGTCGTCGATACTCGATGGGAGCGTCCCTGGTCGTGCCAGGACGCTCGGCGCGACGGATGGATCGTGCCGGAGCGCCAGCAGCACGTGCCTGCTCCCATCCGGAGGAGTCCACCACACCAGCCGCTCGGACGAACCGGCTACGTTGACGAAGAGATCAACGAGCGAGCGCGGCATCACTTCACCCAGACTGCCCCGCCCCGGACGACAAACTCCCTTTTGCACCGTCGCCGACAGATACAGGCGCTCCCGAGCCCGCGTCAACGCGACATAAAGCAGCCGCTTGGTCTCTTCCCGTTCTCGCGCTTGTGTTTCTTCGTCGGCTTCGGACTGAAAGTCGGCGACTGCGATTGCCGGCGTTCCGTCGTTCGACGTAGCGACCCGAACCGGGGCGCGCTGACTGGAAGTCCCACGAGTCGTGTTCACCACGAACACGATGGGAAACTCCAGGCCCTTGGCCGCATGGACGGTCATCAGGCTGACCGCGTCGATGGCGTCAATCGTCGCGTTCGACTCATCGCCCACCGCAAGCCGCTCCAGGTGATCGGCAATGCGGGCCAGAGTGGCGTATCCATGGTTTTGAATACGGCGGATTAGGTCACGCAGCTTTTTCAGGTTCTCCCTGGCCTGCAAGCGGCGAGGACCACGAATCTCGATGTAATAGGCCGTCTCCGAGAGCACGGCGTCTAGAAGCTCGGACGGCGGCATGCGGTCGACCCAGGTGAGCCATCGTGCGACCGACGTCCGCACTCTGTCCAACACCACGCGATCTTCGGGAGAAAGGGTCACCTCTGCTGCGCCATCGCTTCCATCGACAATCGCTGCCGAGATCTCGGGCGCGAGGCGACGGATGGCCTCGTCCGAAAGACGGACCAGTCGCGAGCGCAAAAAGCGGCGGCGCGCAAGCCAGACGTCGGATCGGCTAGGTAGCGAAGCAACGCGACGGCGTCCTGGATCTCGTCGGCTTCAAAGAAGCCCAGGCCCTTGTAGACGTAGGTCTGAACGGCCCGCCGCTCGAGTGCGGCCTCGAACTCCCTGTGGCTTTCGCGCGAACGAAACAGAATGGCTACGTCCGCTGGTTTGACCTGTCGAACGATCCCGGTCGTCTTGTCCCGCACCGTCGCGTGAGCCAGAAGGCGAACGATTTCGTCACCGACAGCTTCGGCAGCGTCCTGGACCGTCTCGCCAACCACCAGGCCCAGGGCTGGATCGGACTCCAGGCTCTGAATGGCGCTCGGCTGCCGATCGGCGTCGCTCAGCGGAAAGCGATCGATCTCTGCGTACCGAAAGCCGCGGCGCTCGTCCGACGGAGAGCTCACGCCGGCCGAGATCGAAGTGAACACGTCGTTCACAAACGCAAGGAGCGCTGGAACCGAGCGAAAGCTGACGGAAATGGCTCTGCGGATCTCCTTCTCGGCACGCAGCGCCGTGATGAAGCCGGCGGCTTCTTCCAGGAGCTCCGCTTCAGCATCGCGGAACCCATAGATCGATTGTTTCCGGTCGCCGACGATGAAGATGGAGGGTGGAAGATGTTCAGCCGACACGCCCAAGCCTTCTCCCCAACTTCGCACGAGGTGCGCCACCAGATTCCATTGCGCTCGGCTGGTGTCCTGAAATTCATCGACGAGCACGTGGTGGTAGCGGGATTCCAGCCGGAAACGGCTGCGCGCGAACTCGTCCATCTGCTGCAGCAGGTTGACGGCGCGCTCGAGTACGCCGGAGAAATCAGAGCAGCGCCCGGGCGTCGAGTGCCCGTCGATAGTGTGAGAGAGTGACCGCAAACATCCGCCACACACCTCTCGCCAGGACCACATTCAGATCGCGGCGAAACGCGAAGATGATCTCGGCAACCGCCGGCGCGATGGATGCGGCTGACGTCACGATGTCTTTTCCACGCGATTTCAGATACGCAGTGAGTCGCTCGAAAGGGCGTCCCCGAGAAGCGTTCGCCGCGCGGCTTCCCCTCCTGCGTCAGGAAGTAGCCTCGCAACCGGTCCACGAATGCGCGAAATGCTGCCTGCTCCGAGCGCGTCGCGAAATCACCGTCAGTCGGTGGCCTGTTACACAAGGCCGCTATGTCAACAGCGAGCATCGCAAACTGTGGATGCACCAGCGGGCCGCACTTGAGAAAGGACTCGATGCCGCCGGGCAGATGGTCGAACAGATCGCACAAACGAGCTTTCGCCGAACGGCACGCGGACGCGGCGGTCAGATTTCGCGGTCCATCGGCAAGAAACCGGCGGAGCAGGTCCGGCGCCACCAGGCGACGTCCGAGGAGCCCGGTGAGCCCCTGGCGCAGTCGGCGCTCCCCGAGCTGGGCGAAGACCAGCGCCACGTCCTCGTCTTCTTTCGCCAGGGCACGACACGTTCGCAACGAGCTATCGAGCGATTCCTCGATCAGGCGCAGGACTTCCGTGTCGTCGGCAAGCTCGAACCCCGGATCGACATCAGCCTCGAGAGGAAACTCGCGCAGAAGCCGCAGGCAGAATGCGTCGATCGTCGAGATGGCGATGTCGCCGAGGCGGCTCCGAAGATCGCGCCATCGCGCAGCATCGATCTGCGACACACGGCTGGCTTCCTTCAGGCGCTCGACGATTCGCTGCCGCATTTCCGCGGCCGCTTTCCGCGTAAACGTGATCGCCAGAATGTGGTCGGGATCGACGCCGGCACGGAGCAGATTGACGTAGCGCTCCACCAGCACGCGGGTCTTTCCCGTGCCGGCCGACGCCTCGAGGACCACGTTGTTCAGCGGATCGATGGCATAGGCGCGCGCGTCGTGATCGGCCGGTGGACGCTCGACTCGAGACGCTCGCCCTTCACGAACCTCTTCTTCGTCGAACGGCAGCCGCGGATTAGACGTCACCAACGTAGTCCTTCCTGCAGACTGCGAAGAACTCGCAGGTTTCGCACCGATAGACGTCGTCTGGGCGCGGCGGAAACTCGCCTCGATTGATGGCATCGACCGCCCCGGCGAGACGCTCCTGGGCTTCGCGCGAACACGCGGTCGCGATCCGATGCCGAGAACAACGGCGCGACCCGCCTCGGCCCCTTGAACGCCAGATACGACGCGTCGCCGATCGTCCAATTCCTGCCAAGATGGCCGTTCAGCCGTTGTTCGGCACATAGGGCATAGACCGGCAATTGCAGCGCGCGGGTGCGATTGGGTGGCCATCCCAGTTTGTAGTCGATCACCCGAAACGTCCCGTCGGCGAGGAGGTCGATGCGGTCGGCCTTTCCCTTCAAGGAGAAAGTGCGCGGCCCTGTCTCTGTCTGGAAGGTGAAATCGCCTCGCAGCGAATACTCGAGCAACCGGTCGACGACGCCAATCGGCCGCTCCGCCTCCATGCGGAGCACCGCTTCTCCGAGACCTGCGGCGGCCGACGACCCCAGCAAGCGGGTTCGTTCAAGTGCCGCCTCCGTCTCTGGTAGGGCTTGGAGGTGCGCCTCCACGACTTCGACGAACATTGCTCGTGCTTGCTCGAGGTTGTCCGACGAGATCGCTCGACCGCCGCTGTCGCGCCAGCGTGTAAAGAAGGCTTCGAAGACCTTATGGACGAAGAGACCCTGGCTCCGCGGATCCATCACCTCTTCGTCGTCTGGTTCTTCCTCGAGCCGAAGGACGTGCCGCGCGAAGAACTTGAAGGGACAGCCGAGATACGTCTCGATAGCGCTGACCGACCAGGCTTTCGCCGAGGCCGGCTCCGTGCGCCCGTGAAAGCGAGCATCTTCTGGAGCCGTGCGGGCCAGCCGCATCTCGGCCCATCCGAGCGCTTCTCCCTCCAGGTGTCCGGTATCCACCGGATCGATCGACAGCGCCTCTTCGGCGAAGATTCGACCTGCAGGGAAGCCGTCGCACGCAATCGTAGAGAGCATGGCCCTGGGGACGTCTTCGAGAAGAAGAGACGGCTCCACGAGCACTTCTTCGTCGAGCGTGATCGTCGAGAAGTACACTCGCCTGGTCGCGGACGCCAACAGGTCGATGAACCGCGCTTCCGCAGCGTCTTGACGATCCTTTTCGGAGGGCCAGCCCAAAGCGTTCAGGAGAGTCGGCGGATAGAAGATGTTCCTCCTCGGCTGGTCCGGCCACTCCCCTTCAATGAGGCCAACCACCGTGACCTCGTCGAAATCGCCGTAACGAGCCGCCTGGTCATCGACTAGCTGCACACCTGCCTGAGGCGCATCGGCCCGCGAATCAAATGTCTGATCCTCAATCGCGCGGCGCACAATCGCCGTAAGCCCTTCTGCATCGACCGGGACGTCGCCGTACGCCCGGCTCGCAGTCGCCAATGCTCTTAAAGTTGCGAAGATCGCCTGCCGGACCACGCTTTTCCCTGGCGTCAAACGTTCTGCCGCAACTCTCTTTCCCATTGTCCGCGTCGTGCGCACCGATGAACGACAGCAGGCATTCAATCTGAATCGACGTCGGTGCGGGCTGGCGCAGCGGAAGGAGCTGCTCGGCGGCTTTCGCCGCCGCCATCAGCGCCGGCAGAGCATCGACCCTCGCAGGGTCCGATCGCCAGGTCGTCACGAGGTGCACGAGAGAGTCGAACTCACCCAGGTAGCGCGCCTCGCTCAACGCCCGATCGAGTGTAGAGACGCTCTTTCGATCGATCGCTCCGCCATCCCCGAGCAGAAAGTGCGGCGATCGAAGCAGGGCGACTATCGATGCACGAGTAAACGACGAAGCGACGAAATCCAGGACCAGGTCGAGCGCTGCCGAAAAAGGCTCCGCGCCCAGTGGCATCGTGTCTGCCGTTTGATAGGGAATCCCGGCGCTGCCAAAGACTTCCCGTGCGAGGTATAACGTACGGAAGGGGCTGCTTATACACGACCGCGACGCGATCGAGAGCACGGGGTTCGTCGCCGCCCTTGGACACGTCTCGACGGCTGGACTTCAAACGGCGTGCGACGCCGATGAGCTCCTCTTCGCGGTCCCGGCTCGAGAACCAGAATCGATCGTTGAATCCCACAGGAACCGCGAGCATCGGCTTGGACTGTGCGGCTGACGGCTGAAAGTCGGACTCCTCCAGACCGGGAAGCCAATCATGAAGGCGCTGATGGAAGCCGGACGCCAACGTCGCCTCGGTCGCAATCAGATCGATTGTCTCGATGCCGGGCATACGCGACAACAGGTCGTAGTCGCAGACATACAAGCCGTTCGGCTCGGCGATCCAATCGGCGACCGTCACAACGATGGAGGACGGCGGCGACAATGAGCGTTCCGCAAGGAGGTGCTCACGCAAGACGTGCTCGTCACAGGCACCCGAGTCGGCTACTCGTCGCTCGTAGTCCCGAAACGTCGCGGCGAGCAAGTGCGTTTGCTCGAGCATCCTGCGAGCGCCACGGTCGAGATCGACTTCCTTTCCCAAGGCTTCATCGAGCAGCTCTTCGAAGCGCGTAACCCGCTGCGACTGCCGCTTCAATTGATCGTAGAACCGCAGCATCTCGGCGACGAGTCCGGGCCGCAGTTCCGGTCCGAGCCCGAGCATGGCCGATGATTCCCTCGCCGACGTTTGAGCCAGGACGTCACGTTCGTAAGGCGAGAGCCGGCGCGGCGGCCGGGGCAAGCGTGCGTGCAACCGTTCGTAGAGGTCCTCGCGAGTGACGAGGTCGGCCGAGGCAAGTTCTGTCCGTGCTGACTTTCCGGCTTCGAAGGGACCTGGCCAGTTGCCGCTGCAGCGGCGGTGTTCGGCACGACCATGAGCCGAGACGGCCACGGCTGCTGCTGGTTGTCGCGAGTGTGGAGCTCGAGGCCGGGCGCTTCCGGGCATTCCCGTTGCGCCAGGACCGCAATTGCGCCGCGAAAGTCGTGAAGATTTCGAACGCGCAGAAGCCGCGTGCGCCGCGGACTGATCACTGCAGTGCGGGCAATTTTAGCAAGGTCTGAATCTCGGCCTTGGCTCTTGCATTCAACATCAACGCTCCAGCCGCGGCAGCTGAAGCGTCCCAGGCGCGCGCCACGTTACCCGACATCGTCGCTTCGTGCCGGATTTGGGCCGCCTGGTCGGCGAGCTGGGCGGCGCTGGCGAGCAGCGCGTGCACAGCGCGACATTCTTCGGGCGGCGCGACTGCCGCGAGCAGCAGGACGACGGATTTCACTTGCTTTCGGATGAGGCTGAGCGCGGTTTGCGAAGATCCGGCAAGCTCCTTGATATCTTTCAGATTCTCGTCGAGGCTCTGAAGGATGTCGATAGGAGAGCTGACGGCGGCGTTACTGCTGCAGAACTGTTTGCCTGAGCGTCCAGCGGTCGCGCACGAGCCGAAGCTGGCGCGCCGAGGTCAGCTGAACGTCCACCGCCGCGACGGCGTTGGCCACCTCGTCCGGACGTTTCTTGCCGAGCGCAGCATCGCTCGACTTAATCATGTCGAGCACCTGTCGCACGCCCCGAACGTCGGCCGCACGCGCGCGCTGCTCTGCCATTGAGACCAGACGCTTCACCATGGCCTGGCATGCACGATCGACGCGGGCGTCCTGCTCGATCGCGGCCAACGCTTCTGCGCGCGTCTTGGCCGCCCAGGCGGCCGGCAGCGTAGCCTTGTCTCGGTTCAGCGAAACGATCACGGCGTTCAGCAGCGCCTTGCGATCGGGCGCCGAATCGCTGACCCGCGCCGCGGAGAGCACCTGCTGAATGGCTTCTGTCGGGGTCGGCGGTGAGAGCAGCGGCTCGCTCGCAAGCACCGAGCTGGACAGAGAGACGAAGCTCAGGTTGAAGCGCTCGCCGCCGGCGGCCGCCTTCAGATCCGCAATCGCTTCATCGAGCATCGACACCATCTGCTGGACGTCCGCCTGCCGATAGTTGAAATGTTGCTGCGGCCATTCGGCGAGCGTCCGGCGCGCGTTTTCGACAAGCGACAGACGCTTGGCGGGGTCGGTGACAGAGGAGACTTCGTTCAAGACCTTGGCAAGGACGCCGCTGAGCTCCGCATAGTCGGCTTCCGCCTGTGTCGCCACATAGCGGTTCCCCCGCGCCGAGTCGGTGTAGCGGTTCGTCCGCTCCCAGTCCACACGGGCGTCGGGAATATTGACCAGTTGCAGCGGCGGATTCGGCGTTGCCGCGGTCGGCATCGAGAACACCACGCGATCGCCGACGTGCGCGTACTCCCGTAGCTGACCAGCGACGTCCCGTCCTTGAGAAACACACGGAACAAGATTGCGTCGTCGGCCGCAAACCACCCGCCCGACGTCGGTCAGCAGGCACAAGCCCGCCAAACCAACCGCCGCTGTCCAACTTTTCATCCTGATAGGACCGTTACTGAAGGTTAGTGGTCGGCGCCACACCAGTCAAGGGTTGTGTGGAAAACCTGTGGATGGTCGGTGAGAATCCTGTGGAGCGATCGACAATGGATTTTTTTGCGTGAGAGCCCGAACAGATCATCGAAGGTTACGATTGTGCACGTTCCTTCGTCGTTCGCTTCGCTTGATCGCAGACGTCATTCGCATCAGAATCCTCGCCGCTCACCCCCAACGCAAAACAGCAGTCCCGTCGACTTTCGTGGCCAACGCCGCACATCGCTTCGAAGAGTGCATTGCTGGACAAGCCTATCTCATTGAGGCCGCGCTGGTTTCTCAAGACCGGTGGCGCGCCTGCATCGTCCGGATTCCCGGCGTCCCTACAGCGCTGATGCCCTTTTACGGGCGGACGCCCGATGAAGCGGCCCGAAATCTGACCGATTGGCTTACGCGCGCCCATCAGCGCGCCGCTGCGTAAGCCGCCGCGCTGACCTCGACCGGTTTCCCACCTTATCGGCTTTCACCGACGGGCCTGATAGGATTGCCGGCATGGCGGATCCGAGCACAAAGGGTATTTCCGCGCGTTCGTTCGTTGCGGCTCTCGGCGTGATTCTTTTCGTCCTGGGCAGCAGCTCGAGTGCACCCTCCCAGACCACACAGGCGCCCGATTTCGACCGGATGGCCAGGCAGCAGGCCATCACCGACCGTGCATGGCGTGCCGCCGCCGAGGGTTACATGGCCGTCGAAAAGATCGCGTATCGCAGTCGCGCCGGAAACCTGGTGGTGCCTGCGTTCGTCTTTCAGCCGCTGGAGCCGAGCCTGCCTGCGAGCCGACCGGCGCTCGTCTGGGTCCACGAGGACGTGCGCGGTCACTTATACGAGCACTACATTCCTTATATCCGGGAGGCTGTCGCCCAGGGTTACGTGGTCATTGCTCCCGAATACCGGGGCAGTATCGGATACGGCCGGCCGTTTTACGACGCGATCGACTACGGCGGCGCGGAAGTCGACGACGTGGTGTCGGCCGTTGACGTCTTGAACGCCAGGTATCCGCTGGTCGATCCCGATCGGATCGGCATCATCGGTTGGAGCCACGGCGGCCTGATCACGCTGCTTTCAATCTTCCAGGAATCCGACGACCTTCAAGGTTGAGTCGCCATCGTGCCCGTCACGAATCTGATCCAGCGGCTCGCACGAAAGGGCGTCGATCGGCAGCGTCAGATCATCGATCCCGCAGAACAGGTTCGGCGGATTACCGGCAGAGAAACCGGAGGTCTACAAAGAGCGGTCGCCGCTCTTCAACGTCGACAGGCTGGAGATCCCTCTCTACGTGGCGGTCGCTACGAACGACGATGACGTGAACATCGAGGAGAGCATGCCGTTGATCGATGCGCTGCGGGCCCGCAAGCCCTGGCTGGCCGAAACGATGGTATGAACGATCCTCCGGGCGGTCACCTCTTCGACCGCCGCGTTTTGCCGAGGAGTTGGCTGCCGGAGAACACTCCGGAGCAGGTCGATAGCTGGGGTCGCGTCTGGAGATTTCTCGGCGCGGCTCTGACGTTGGATGAAACGCGTCCGTTCAACTGAGGGGGAGTGACTGTCTCATGCGTATTGACTCATCGCTCCGTTCGCATTGTTGTTAATGCCAGGCCTGGAGGCCTGTGAATCCTCCCGCGCCCTCGATCTCGCCGCGACTCGACACCCCTCAGGTGCGCGTAATCGTGGCGACGCTGCAGCCGCGGACACCTCGCTGACGCGAAGAACGGCCATGCCACAGACCGGGTGCTGATCTATCTCGACGATGGCGTGATGACCCGAACGGAAGGCAACCAGACGACGAAAATCGAATTCCACCGTGGTGACGTTCGTTGGCGCCCGGCGAGCGGCGCCTACATCGCCGAAAACGTCAGCGACCACCCGATCCGATTCTCGAGATCGACTTGAAGGGTCCGCTCCGCGGGTCCCGCGCCGGTCTCCAAGCTCGATCCGGGTGAAGTCGGACCCTAAGCACTACAAGGTCGAGTTCGAGAACGAACACGTGCGTGCCTTCGCATCCACTTCGAGCCGCACGAGAAGGGCGAGACGCACGAGCACATCTCTGAATCGCGTCGTCGTTGAATTTGAACGACCAGACCTCCGGAAAGGCGGACGACGTTCGCATAGCCGGCGCCGCGACCCACGCCGAGGAGAACACCTCCGACCAACCTGCGGACAGGATTGCCGTCGAGCTGAAGTAACCGCGTCACAGGCGAGCGTGCGGCGGCTCGTTAAAGATGTTTCCGGAATTGACGCTCAGCATCGCTGCCGCATCCGTGCGCAACACGGAGCATGGCGCACGGTGTCGAGCTCGAGCAAGCCACGCCCGATCAACGAACGGACCTCGTCGCTGTTCCGGTGCTCGGCTCAGCAGCGTGCGCCGGGCTGCTGGTGTATGCCTGGTCCATCGCATATGCGAGCACCGTCTCCATCACCACGCCTTCCTCCGTGTTCGTCTCTCTGAAACGGCGTTTGAAGTCCGTCAGCACGGGCGCAAAGGCCGGATCGTCCCACCGCTCGAGGCCAGGCGTCGAGGCGCAGGAAGTCATCCAGAACGGCCACATACGACGGGCTGGGCGGCCGGCGCCAGAACGCCACGTCAGCACCGAACTCGCTGACGTAGTACGGAAGGTAGAGCGTGGCATGCGCGGGAACCCGGTCGACGAGTGCCGGATTGAACCGGCGCACCTCGTCCGCAGGTAGACGCGTTCGCTTGATGATCTCGGCCAGCGAAATCGCGCGCGGCGTGCGCATCGCGTGGATCGACAGTCTGGGGCGTCGACGCGATCAGGTGTCTGACGTTGAAGCGTGTTGCCGAACACCATCTCCGCGTAGAGATACGAGCGCGGCGCCGTAGCTCCGATAGACCTCTTCATATTCCTTGCTCGGCGGAGGGCGCGCAGGTCGCGGGCCAGCTGCGAGCCCAGAAAGTATCGGGCGCGGACATCCTCCGCGCCAAGGCGCTCGCCGTTGATCAGCGCCCGCCCGACGTTCGTGCCGCCGGCGTTGTGCTCGGACAGCGCGGGGATGAACGATCCGTAGCTTGGTGGCGAGCACGGACAGATACGCGGCGCAGTAGGGCGCCTGCGTCGTCTGGTTCCGTCCTTCGATGGGCGTCGGTGAGAAGTAGTTCAGGCGCTTCCAGTTCTTCTGAAGCCACTGGCAGAACCCGACGGCGTTAGCTTCCGAGCGCCTCGTGCCGCTCAGTCCCGATTCGAAGATGACCTGCGCGAGGCCGATGTCCGCAGGCACGCCGAACCGCTCGTAGATCGCGCCCCACTCGGCAAGGAAGGGTCCATGCCTGTCGGCGTTGTTCAGCAGCGCGTCTCCGCGCGTCGAGTTGTGCAGCACCGGCCCCGCGGCGCGCTCCAGGAGGAGCGCCACCTGTTCTCGCCGTTCACGAGCTTGCGCGCGAGCGTTGACCGTCGAGGTGTGGGCGATCGCGGATCGGCCCGACGGCTTGCCGCGTCCATGTCCCCTTTCGCGGGAAAGGTCGCGAGGAGCCGTCCGTCAACGGCGCTGCCAAACGCGATCGAGCCGTCGGGAATGGTGAAGACGTGCTGCCAGAACGCGTAGCCGGGCCTGAACGTCTGCATGGCGGCGACGTCCGCGAGCGCAGGCGCGTGACTCTGACGGGATTGGTTGTCCGCTGGCTTGCGGCGCATCGGGACCAGCGGCGACCTCCCTCGGTCGAGCGCATGAAATTCGACGCGGCCAACGGAATCGCCAGGCATCAGCACGGCGAGCGCCAGGATGGCTTTCTTCATCAATGCGTTTGTCGGGTGATGTGTCGGGGATCGTGCAACCGATGCGCCCGCGCGCCCGGTGAAAATCAGGTCTTACAGTGTCCCTTTCATGCGAAGTGTCGCAATCTGGGCTCGTGGTGCGGGCGGACGAGTTTTGAACCTGCGCATCCGAAATTGCAGCAGGGGAACGAAATCGAGCGAAGAACGCGTCCGCACGGATGCACGCGTTCTGGCCTTGCGCGACGCTGGCCCGGCTAACGGGGAGCAGTCCGGCAATCATCACGTCCACGATGAAGCGCGCGTAGCGAGTGAGTGCCCAGCCCCGGCGGCGGACGAGCAGGTCGTACAGTTCGGGCGAGCTGCATGCCCACAACAGGTCGGCGGCTTGACTCGGCCGCATCCCCGCGCGCAGATGACCCGCGCGGGCGAGCATTCGCGCGTTGCGACGCATCCGCGTCAGCCGGCGCGAGATCAAGCTCTTGCCGCAGCCGCGCCATCTTCGGCGTCGGTCGTCGCCCCGGCCGCGACCAACAGGAGAATCGGCATCACCTTCGGCGCGACCTCGGTCGTCAACTGTCCCCACCCCTCGATGACGCGACGCGGATCGCGTTCCTCTTTCTGCAGCGCGTTCGACCGCCGCTCGGCGTGCACCGGCCCTTCACCGGCCAATCCCCGTTCGCGAATGGCGCGCACGAGCCCGGTTTTGCTGCCAAACGTCTTGTAAATGGTCTCTTGAGATACGCCGGCCTCGGCGGCGACCGCGGGTATCGTGGTCGCCTGGAATCCATCCCGCAGGAACAGCCGTTCGGCGGCATCGACGATGGCCCTCTGCTTGTGGAGCGCGCGGGCTCGGCGGCTCGTCGCGTCGTAGCGACGCGGACGCTTGACGGCGGCGGGTTTCGGAGGCATAGTGGCTTATATCAGATACAGTACACTGTATTTAATATGTATCAAGGAGAAGTTATGACGAACCTCGTGCCAGGAGATCAGGGCAACGGTGTGCTGGATCGACTGATTCAGGCCACGAATGCCCACGACATCGACGCCATCGTGGCCTGCTTCGCATCGGACTACCGGAACGAAACGCCGGCCCACCCAACGCGGAGCTTCATCGGCCGCGATCAGGTGCGACGGAATTGGGAGCAGATTCTCGGTTTTGTCCCTGACATCCACGCGAAGGTGCTCCGCTCGTCGGTTGACGACGGCGTGGTCTGGTCTGAGTGGGAGCAGCAGCGGGACGCGGCGCGACGGCACGCCCCACGTCATGCGCGGCGTGATTATCTTCGGCGTCGAGTCCGACGCAATCGTCTGGGCGCGCTTTTATCTGGAGCCAGTCCAGAACGAGGGCGGCGACGTGGACCACGCAGTGCGAGCTCAGGTCGCGCCGCAAGTGGCATGATTCTCGTCGCCGGCGGTAGCGGGCGGTTGGGCTCGCTGCTTGTGCGACGACTCGTCGCGGGCGGGGCGACGGTGCGGGTGCTCAGGCGCACCCGCGCACGGGCCGCGCATCTCGACGCCGCGCTGGTCGAGATCGTCGAGGGCGACGTACGCGTCGCCTCGGATGCTCAGCGGGCTGTCGCCGGCGCAAATGTGGTCGTGAGCGCCGTCCACGGTTTTGCCGGTGCAGGCGGTGTCTCGCCCGCTTCTGTGGATCGCGACGGCAACCGTCACCTGGTAGACGCCGCCGCGCGGGCAGGCGCAACAGTCATCCTCATGTCCGTCGTCGGCGCATCAGCCGAGAGCCCGATGGAACTCTTTCGGATGAAGGACGCCGCCGAGCAGTATCTTCGTGCCAGCGGCACGCAGTGGACGATTGTGCGATCGACGGCCTTTCTAGAGACGTGGATCGATCTGATCGCCGACTACAGCGGATCGTGCCGGCCGCGTCGTGGTGTTCGGCCGGGGCCAGAACCCGATTAACTTCATCTCCGTCCACGATGTCGCCGCACTTGTCGACCGCGTGATCGGTGATCAGGAAGCCCGCGGGCACACGATAGAAATCGGTGGGCCGGAGAACCTGACGTTGACCCGCCTCGCGACCGCAATCCAGGCCGCGGGCCCAACCGTCGCACCGCGGCACGTGCCGAGAGCGGCCCTCAAGGCCATGTCGGTGCTTCTCCGTCCCTTCTGGCCGGAACGCGCACGTCAAGGAGTCGGCCGCCTCGCGCTCGACACGATGGATCTGCGCTTCGATCCCATGGCGATCCGCGCGCGATATCCGGACATTTCGCTCACCTCGACCTCTGAGTTACTGGCGCTGTTTTCGCGGCAGAAACGTGCGGGTCAAAGTGAGAGCGCGCCGCGCACCGGTTCGACTAAGCTGCGTCAGACTCTATGCACGCAATAGCGGTCGCAGCCTACTGCCGCGGCGCTGGTGATCGCCTCTGAGCAGGCGGCGACGAGCGTTTGGCGTGCCGATGGTAGCGGCCGCTGGGAAATCGCGGTAGGACGGCGGCCGGTTGTCACCGCAAACACCATGAAGACACCGCTAGCGAGGGCCACGATCGCCCCCGCACGCAGAAGTGCGGGACGCATGGTCTCCCATTCAAGGACCGTTCGCGCGTGTTCAGGCCCAGGATCGTGGCCGAAAGTCCTTGCATGCACATCAGGGCGCCTAACAAGCGCAGAGTCTTTGGCGCACGAGAGGCCGTAGCGCCCAGGATCACCACGAGTCCCATCGCCAAACGGACAGCGGCGGCCGTGTAGGAGTCCGGTCGGCGTCGCAAAGTATTGTCGGCGAACCGCGGTCAGGCTAGCCGGTGAAACGAGGCCGACCACGCCGACAACAACAGTGAAGAGGGCGACGAGCAACGCAGCCATCCTCATTGGGGGCCGATCCGGGCAGCCCACGAAGGCCTGTCCAGTCATGTCGCTGACTGCTACCCTACGCGGCTTTCATGGCTTCCGACCCTTCCCAGCTCGGGTCAACGTTGAGACCACCGAGGGTGACGCATTCGAGCGTGGCGACCGTGCTCAGATGGCACCCGCGGTCCCTCTTTAGCGGTCTGCATCGCCGACCGGGTCCTTCTTCATCGCGCAGGGTGGCTTGAAAATTCTCGCGCCATTCAGCGGTTAGCGCCCATCTTGTTCAAGAGCGCCGCGAAGCGCGGCTCGGAGCGGATGGGATCGAAGATGGCGATCCCGACCTATCCACGGCATCATCTGCGAATCGGCCGCGAGGGCCGCTCGAGGTTGTCGAGCGCTGCGGGCGCGGTCGCCAAGACCGAGGTACAGCAAGCGCCAGGTTGAACGGCAGTATCTTACCATCCCGTGAGATCTTCTTGAGCTCCGCAAGCTCGATCATCGCGGCCGCCCGATCGCCCGCAGCGCCGTAGGCGAACGCGAGATACGCCGTCACAAACGGTGGCGATTCCATCGCCTTGGCTTTCTTCAAGGCCGGGATCGCCTCCACGGAACTTTCCCACCTCGAGATCGGTCCACCGTCGATCATCACGGGAAGAAATACATCGGATCGGTAGCTCGGCTGCCTTCCGCAATCGGATTGCTCGTCATCTAGTCTCCAAAGAGTGGCGAGAGATCGGCACCAGATCTGCGGCGCGTGGGAAAGCCAGGATGGCGGGCCGCGATGGCAACACGTGAGGTGCGGCGGCTCCGACTTACGAAGTGGGCTGCCGATTTCAGCCGTGCAGAATCAACGTACTCTGGAGGCGGGCATAGGCTCCTCGAAGGCAACTCGCCTCTTCCCCGACTCGGCGGCACCCACGTTGATCCGCAAGCCTCTTCCAGCAGAGGATTCTGGATGTGTCCGATCCACGCCGCCTCGTTCGACAAAGCGGTATGGGCAACGTCCGTGTCCGGACAGAAGAGGGAGACGTGACACCCTCACTCGCGGCGAGCTGTCCCGACGCGCAGCATGCTGCAGCCATTTTGAAGGGCACGCGCACATGGTGAGCGAGGCGGTGGGAGTCTTCGCTATGAGCCTCTTTTTCGATCTACGATTCGCCCTGCGGTCACTCGCCCGAGCCAAGGGCCTCACCTTCACCGTCGTTGTCACGCTGGCCCTCGGCATCGGCGCCAACGCCGCCATCTTCAGTGTCGTCCGGGGCGTCCTGCTGAGGCCGCTCGTCAACCGCGACCAGGACCGGCTCATCTACATCCGCCAGAGCGCCAAGGGCATTGGCGTGGAGAACGCCAACTTCTCGGTCCCCGAGCTGCGAGATCTGCAGGCGCGAGTGAAGACCCTCAGCGCGTTCGGCGATTTCTCCACCATCGAGTTCACCATGCTCGGCCTCGGCGAGCCGCGCTCGGTGCGCGCCGGCGTCGTCGGCGGGTCCTACTTCGACGTCATGGGCCTCCGCTCCGTGATGGGACGGCTGCTCAACGCCGGCGATGATGGGCCGAAGGCCGAGGGCGCGGTGGTGCTCACGTATCGCTTCTGGACCACCGCGTTCAGGAGCGATCCTGCGGTCATCGGCAAGACCATCAGGCTGAGCGATCGCCCCGCCACGATTGTTGGCGTCCTCGAACCCTCCGTGCCCTATCCGCAGGAAACCGAGATCATCGCCAACGTCGTGACGAGCCCGCACCATCTCGACGCGACGATGGTGGAGGGGCGCGTGCATCGGATGACCGAGCTCTTCGGCCGGTTGTCCCCTGGCGTTGACCTCGAAGCGGCTCGCGCGGAGCTTCGTGCCGTGCACGGCGCCATCGTGAAAGCACATCCGGAGTCGTATCCGGCGCAGGCGGACTTTCGCATCGACGCGGTGAACCTCCGCGACCAGATCACCTCGCCCGCCCGAACCATCCTGCTGGTGCTGCTCGCCGCCTCGGCGCTGGTCTTCATCGTCGCCTGCTCGAACGTCGCGAATCTGATCCTCGCGCGCGGTTCGCAGGAAGGAGCTGGCTGTTCGCGCTGCGCTTGGGCCGGCACCGGCGCGCTCCGACGAACGCTCCCGATCCAACAGATGCCAAGCAAGCAATACGTAACTGAACGAAGTACAAC
>ERZ1370068.5399-contig-4421_pt1 | contig 48191 bp, 76 predicted proteins | sample MGYA00561227_ERZ1370068 | MGnify/ENA primary metagenome ERZ1370068 (study PRJEB38410, sample SAMEA6850437) | metagenome | study: Metagenomic assessment of the ecological functions of the soil: analysis of the soil microbiota associated with the... | reverse complement strand
CAGTTACGTATTGCTCTATTCGATGTGATTTCATAGGCGGTTTGTTGGATGTCAAAACATCCGGCTGAGTTGAGCCCCTTTTAAACCTTTAGAACTACAGGGCGGCCGCAGCCGCCCTCTGGAGTTACTTCGCCTTTACCTCGGCTACTGTTCGTAGACGAAGTGCCCACGGCGATTCTGCTGCCAGCAGGCTTCGTTCGATTCGGTGCAGAACGGCTTTTCTTTGCCATAGCTGATGGTCTTGATGCGATCGCCACCGACGCCGGCTCTGGACCAGAGCATTCTTAACCGCGTCCGCACGATTGGTGCCCAGGGCAAGGTTGTATTCGGTGGAGCCACGCTCGTCGCAGTGTCCTTCGATCGTGATCCGGATGTTGGGATGCTGTTGCAGGAACTTGTGCATCGGCCTGCAGAGACGCCTGCTGATCCGCATCGAGATGTCGCTCTTGTCGTAGTCGAAGTAAATGTCCTTCACGTTTTGAGCGAACAGCTGCTGCTCGGTAGAGGAAGGTGCTGGCGGAGTCGGCGGCGGTGCGAGCATTGACCGTTACACGCGCAGTTGCATCTTGCGTACCGCCGGAGCCTTTGGCGGTCAAAGCGATAGGTCAGTCGAGTCAGTCGCGGTGTCGAACGCGAGCCGCTGGTTTCAACCGGGCCGATTCCATCAATACTGGCGTCGGTCGCGTTGGTGGTTGCCAGGTCAGGGTCGTGGACTGGCCCTTCTCCACCGTGTTCGGATTCGCCGACAGAGAAGCCGTAGGGCGCAAGCGGTGCGGGAGGGGGCGGTGGAGGCGAGGGGCGCAACTTTTTTCTTGCATGCGCCCACCATCAAGATTAGCGCTCAGGATGAATACCAGCGTTAGCCATCGTTCTTCATCGAGTGGTTCACCTCGTGCCTCCAGATTCTATGCGCGTGCTTGGTGGCGTGCAATGATCGCTGCGACATCAGGTACGTTCTAAGGTACCTACTTCCAACTCCAGTTGGGTTGCGAGTTGTTGCCCGCTGAAGGTTAACTGCTTCACGCTTGGTCCCATCGGCCAGCATGGAACAAATCTGATCGGTGCCGGTTCGGTGCGACTGGAACACGATGTGCCTTCCATCCGAGCGACCAGCACGGAGAATCGTTGCGGCCGGCATCGTGAGTCAGCTGCACCCACTGCTTGCTGGCGATGTCCATCAGGTAGAGATCGTTGGAGCCCGGCGCTCCGGGGCCATACTTGCGCATCCAGGAAAAGGTCGAGGAATTGCCCATTGGGCGCCCAGTTCGGCGACACCGCATAGCCCTGGTCCGTGAGGCGCTGCACGTTGGTGCCGTCCGCTTCCATGGTGTAGATCTGCGGCAGGCCGGTGCGGCCGCTGACGAATGCGATCTGCGCGCCCGTCTTGCGATTCCACGTCGGCGAGACGTCGGGACCCTGGCCTGATGTGAGGCGCTTCAGATTACCGCCGCCCGAAGCATCCATCGACGAATATGTTGGAGGTAACCGTTGCGCGAGAAGAGATAGCCAGCTTGGCTGCCATCCGGCGACCAGGAAGGAGAGAGATTCGTTCCACCGAAACGCGCGAAAGCTCACTACGCGGTTCAGGTCGACCGAGTACATCGTGATGTCCCAGCCGGTTTTGCTGATTGAACTGAAAGCCAGGCGCGAGCCGTCCGGCGAGACGCGCGGAGACAGCGAAATCGATGCCGAGATGAGTGATCGGCGTGCTGGTTGGCGCCGTCGTAGTCCATGACCCAGATTTCCTTGTGTCCACTACGGCTCGCTTACGAAATAAATCTTGCTCTCTGCGATCCCGGCAATGCCGCCGCCCAGGCGGAAGATGATTTCGTCGGCAAACTTGTGGGCGATGACGCGGACGGCGTCAGACGTTGCATTGTCGTTGTATTGCTTGCCCAGCACCTGGGGAGAAGTTGTGGTGCTCTTGACGTCGTAGAGCCAGCCCTGCACCTGGACCTTGTCGCCGTCACCCCAAGATTGCCGAAAGCGAGCATGGAGGCGTTGGGAGCTGCGGCAGCGTTCCAGTCCGCCGCCTTGAGTTCTGTCGGCTGTCCGGGAACCTGCAACGGGTAGAAGCTCTTCGAGACCAAATCGAAGATGCCGGCGTTGTCGAGATCGTTGAAGCAGCGTGTCGTTGAACGTCTTGAGCAGGTCGGTGTTCTTTGGGTCCTGCGTCGCGGGTTTGAAATCCGATGCGGCCGAGACGCACCTTGCTCGACGCCCAGGCCAGTGCCGGTGCGGATCCAGTCCTGGGCCGCGATGCCGTGAGGCCAGCATAGTGAAGCAAAGAAGACGGTCATGAGCGTCGGAACCATTACGGGCCGCCGAAGATCTGCTGGTATGTGAGTTCCTAGTGTTGCACCTCCTGTAGCATTTGCTTGTCGCCGGCGTCCTGGCTGGCAGTCGCGTAGGCTGCGTTCTGCGCCGCTTCGCAGCTAACGACTAACTAACGACTGCCGACCAATACGACGATCTTCTACCGCTTTGTAATCAAACCAGAACTCTACCGAAACTTTATTTCCCGAGTAATCGGGCAACAGGGTCCGAAGGTATCAATGCGCTGGATTGCCCGTGTGGCCGAGTATGTCCAAGGACAGGAGTTCCACCGCTGGACTGCTCGATCTGTACATTCTTGGGCGATCCGTCACGTGCAATGTCGAAGGTCAGATAGACCCGATTCGCTGCCGTGATCGATCGGGTCGACTTCATACTTCAGCCAGTTCTCCGAGACCTTCTGCTGTACCGCCTGTCACGTACCAGGAAAAGCGGTTGCCGAAATCGCCGCCGCCACCGGTAAATCCGAAGCCGCCTTGCGCCCCCGGTGGTGAAACATACTGTACGGTCCGCTGACCGGTCCGCCTTCGCCGTACAGGACTCGGTTCGATTCCTCGGGCTCAGGCTGCGCTTTGCGTTTGTCGCGCTTGTGACCGGCTTCGGCTTGACCTTGGTATTCTTATCCGGGATCGCGATCGCTTCCGGTTCTCTGCTCCTGAACTTTCGGTTCCGACTTCGACAGTCCCTTCGATTCGGTCGCGAGACACATTCGTTGTTCGACACTGTGCGCAGGAAGGCAAAGGCACAGACGCTTGACAGTGTCGCTACCATGGCATCTCCACCACCTCCGCCGCCCCAGCCTTCGCCACGAAACCCTGTGAAGAACGCATTGTGTACAAGCATGACAAAGATGGCGAATGCAAATATGCAGGCCCGCGGACCACGCCAGAGGCCGGGAGAGCTGGCTGTGCTCGGAATAGATGTCAGCGCTTGCCGCCATTGGAATCAATGGGCTGCGTCACGATGCTTACGTTGCTGATGCCCGCGTGATTTTATGGCGTCCATCACAGTGGCGAAATGCTCCGAAGGGAACATCTTCATCGGAGCGCAGGTAAATCGCCTGATGCTGCGGATCGCGTATTCTTTTCTTCAGCGTGGCTCCGATCTGGTTGATGTTGATCGGGTCGTTACCAAAATAAACCTTCTGCGATTTGTCGATGCTGATGACCAGCCGCTCTTCCGGTGATCTCTTTCACCGTACGCGTATGGGGCACGCTTACCTCGATCCCCGACTGCAAGCACCGGAGCGGTCACCATGAAGATGATGAGCAGCACGAGCACGACATCCACCAGTGGCGTGACGTTGGATGTCGGCAAGCGAGCGTCCGTTTGGTACGTCCGTTGGCGTTGGTGAAAGCCATCAGCGGCACGCGCCTCCACGGGTTGGGGCGTCTGCCGCTCGACGAGGTTGAGCATTTCGAGCGAGAAGTCGTCATTGCCGGGCAGCCAGTTCGCGAATGGAACCGTTGATCAGGTTGTACGCGACCACCGCCGGGATGGCTGCGGCCAGTCCTCGCCGCAGTCGTGATCGAGCGCTTCGGAAATTCCAGGAGCGACAGCGCGCAAGGTTGCGGCGGCTCCGGCGCGTTGCCAGCCCGTGGAATGCGTCAATGATTCCCCAGACGGTTCCGAACAAGTCCGGACGAAGTGGCGTGACCGCGCCGGTAATCGCGAGCCACGTGAACATTGCGTTCGAGACGCGTGATCCCTTCCGACGAAGCGATCTGCATGGACGCGCTGGATGGCGGGAAGATTATGGATACGCGCCTGGTCGTTCCCAGTCTGGCGCTTGAACTCCACCACCGCGCTTTCGAACACGCCCACCAGCGGGCTGGGACGGAACTGGTCGGCCATCCGAGGCCACGTCCTGCATGCCGCTGCGCCTTGCGAAGGGCGCGCACGAAGCGAGCCACTCTGTCTCGCGCGCGCGGCTGATGAGGCTCCACTTCGGAAAGGATCACTGCCCAGGAGACCACGCTGAGAAGCGATCACGAATGAAAAGCACGACCTTGGCGACCGCGCCCGGTCTGCAGGACGAGATCGAAACATCTCGCCGCCGACAAAAATTGCAAGGACAGGGAAAGAGGGGGCATGGAGTATGGGAAGTCCTTCTGGCGATTATAGAACAGCGCCGACGCGTCGATTGGCTGGGGCACACGCGTCGGTCACAATGCGCGAGCGACGTTGGCTTGCCGCGTGCGACAACACGCAGATTGGTTGCGGGATCGAAAGGCGAACGAGCGAACGACCAGCAGGTTCCAGCGACTGCCTCGCTATGGACTAGGAATCACAACCTTGACCTCATTCTGACGGATCGGTCTCTCCCCGTCTTCGGCGTTAACGGCGATATGACGTACGTAGTAGGCTCGCCCCGCCTTTGACCGTGCTTATCGGTGTGGTCAGCGGACGGATCCACGACAGGATCGGATCTGCGTGTAAGGCCGCACCCTTAGTGCCGCCTCGATAGACGTTGTATCCGGATCACCGGATCATTGCCCGGATCCCACGTCAGGTCTGTAAGCAAGGCGATCCCGCCCGCCACGCCGACTCCTGTCAACCCTATTGCGCTGGGCGAGTTGTCGGCATTGCCGACAATGTCAGCTTTCCTGACGCCGTACCTGCGGCATTTGGTTTGAACTTGACGGTTATTTGAACATTGCGCCCGACGGTACACAATAACAGTCAGGAGGCAAAGTAAGGCCCGGCAGCTTTGACCTGAAACTGTTCGATTGCGCCTGAGATCGTTACAGAGGTTCCCGTTGCGGACAGCGTGATGGCCAATGAAGCACTGGATCCCACCGTGACATTGCCAAAATTGAGGTTGGAGGGGTTTACCTGATGATGCGGTTTGTTAGCAGTGATGCCCACTCCTGAACGTGAATCACCAACTTCGGATTCTTGGCGTTGCCGGTGACCGTGACCGGAGTTTGTGTTCTGCCGACCACGGTCGGAGCGAAGGTGATGGGCAACTTGATTTGGCCCTGCCTGCCAAGGTCCACGGGTAACGAAACTTACCCAACTTGAAAGCCGCGCCTGTCTTTGCGGGTGGCGCGAATGCGTAGTGCTTAGAGCCCACATTTTTCAGCAGGATTAACCGGTGAATGCTGGATCTGATCTGAACTTGCCCGTAGTGGTCAAGGCAGGGTTCGCAGGCAAGTTGTTGCGCCCCGGCATGGGCAAGCGGCCAGGTCGAGATTAATAGGACAAGAGCCAGTCGGGGGAAGATGCTCATGGCGGGCTAATCTTCTGAATGTGACGTTGGAAGGCAAAAATTAGAAGTGCATCTTGAGCCCAAACGTGCACGATCGAGCTCCCAAGCGGCAAAACAAAGCCTCGTGCGTTATGCTGCGCCTGATTCCACCCAAGACCCCGTGCTGAGCGAACCCGGCTTCGAGAATTACGCGGTCATCGATAACGTGGTGGTCGAGTTTGCGTCTGGACTGAATCTGCTACGGGCGAGACCGGGGCGGGAAGTCCATCCTCATTGATGCTCTCGGCCTACTGCTCGGCGATAAAGCTTCGAGGTCATCCTGACGGGTGCAGAACGCGCCGCCCTCGCAGTATTCGAAAGCGAAGGCGCTGCGCTGTGGAGCCATCGAGTCCATTCCTGGAAGCCAACGGACTCGACGCCGAGGACTCCTCATTGATCTTTGCGCCGGAGATTGCATCCGGAGGCAAAGGACGCGTCTTCATTAACAATCAGCCGGCAACGGTTTCCGTGCTCAAGCAAATCGCCCCGCACCTCGCTGTCGTCCATGCCCAGAAATGAATCGATCGCCCATTTCGACGCTGCTGCACGGCACCGCCGTCGCTGATGCCGGCGCCGGGACTGGATTTGCTGCGGCGGTGGCAGATGCATTTGCGCAGGTGGAAGCAGATTCGCAGCCGCATCTCCGAATTGAACAGGACGAGCAGGAACGCCGCGTCTGTTGGATTTGTGGACCTTCCAAACCGAGATCAGCGCGTTCAGTCCGAGAAGACGATCAACTGGAGACCGAAAGCGCGTGCTCGCCAACGCCGAGAAGATTTACGGTGCAGCAATCAACGCGTTCGACTTGGTTGTATGAGTGGGTGGTGCCTCCACTTTCATCGAGTCTTTGCGGGCCGCTCAAAAGCAAGCTCGAGGAACTGCACGCTACGAGCCCAGTTTCAGCGCTGGGCGGCGCTGGAATCCGCTCCGCATCGCGGTGGAGGGACAAAGCACCTGCGTGACTACGCGGGCGCGGAATTCAGTTTCTCCCGAGCGCCTGGCGGAATTGGAAGACCGGCTAGCGCAGTTTCGACCGCCTGAAACGCGCATGGACCACAACTCGCGGAGGCGCGATTGCGTTTGGCGAAGACGTTCGCCGCAAGCTGTCGGAAATGGAAAACAAGGACAACTGCGCGCACAACTGGCCGTGTCTGCCGAAGGGTACAAAAAAACCTCGCGCTCACTTTCCCGCAAACGGGCCGAGGCCGCGCGGAAGTTGGAGAAGTTGGTCGAGGAAGAAATCAACGCGATCCAGCGATGCGCGCCACTCGGATCGCAGTAGAAGAAAGTGAAGCAGAAGAGCACCAGACCCCGCCGGTATCAACCAAGTCACGTACCTGATCGCGACGAATGCCGGCGAAACTACATGCGTCCTATGGAGCAGATCGCCCTCAGGCGGCGAACCCCGCGAGCTTCATGCTGGCCCTGAAAGCAAGCGTGGAGGCAGGCGCTGCAAACGACAAGGCCAAGCGCAACTGTGGCGCGCGTGCGCCTCCCCGCGAAAGCCGCGTCCCAGCGCACCCTGGCCTTCGACGAGATCGACACCGGAATAGGGCGGCCGTGCCGCCGGAGGCGGTAGGCAAGAAGTTGAAGGCGCTCGAAAGGGAAACGCAACTCCTCTGCGTGCACACCACCACCCGCAGATCGCGTAACCTTCGCCGATCAGCAACTACGCTCGTCGAAAAGCGCGAAACCCGGGACGCACTCCAAGACCGCTAAAGTAGTCCGTCTGATCACAGGCATGGAGCGCAACTTCGGAAGAGGTGGTCTCGATGCTGTCGGGAGTCTAAGCTCGCCACCGAGACTTCGCGGAAGCATGCCGAGCAGATGATTGAGGGCGAACGGGTGATGGAGCAGGTGATTTGTTCTAGGGAAACGAGCACTTCGATCCAGACGACCGAAGCGTGCACGGGTCAAACGTGACGCGAACTTCAGACTGGGCGATGGATGCAAAGGCAAGAAGGTAAGCGTCGGCCCAACCCTTCGGAGAGATCGACTGGTTGACGCGTTGCAAGAGCGAGCGGAACCCCGTTTCAACCGGTGGTCCGGCTCGGGCAGAAAGGAAATGCGTGTGTCCGCCCATTTCCGATCCTCAAAGACGCCGTGCTCGGCCATGTTCTTCGTGTCCTTTTCATGCACCTGATGGCGTGCTCAGGAGTCGCAAAACCGGTATCTGCATAAAGCGGCAGAAAAAGAATCTGCTCTTCGCCGGGCCCCCTGAACCAAATCCTCGGTCTTTTCGGAGTGCACGTGCCGGCTCCACAGCAAAGCCAGCCACACATTCGAATCAGGCTGAAATTCAACGTGTTCATAGATTTGTTCGTTGGTTGGGCCGACCTTTGGACCACATCGGAGAAGATCAGTGGAACCTCGAAACCCCTCTTTGGGATCGCGGACGCTGGCACTCTGCGGCAGCACTTCTGACTCCGGCGAGGACCAGCTCCCGGCATCGAAACGCCCAGTTGAGGCAGCCTGCAGCCTTTAGCTTCCGGATACAGGGTGCCGGGATATCAACGGCAGTGCGGATCGGACTCCCCGCTTCATGTAGTTATAATCCGGTATAACCATAAATATGAGGCCACCCCCTGACGCTTCTGCGGATACGGGGCTCCGCTTCCTGGCAGGGCGCCATTCACGCATGCCTGCAGCTGAAAACCATCCGCTGCTAATCCCCGCCCTATCAACCTCTTACATTGACCGGGAGTGCCGTTTTCGATACCCCAGAAAGCAATCGGTCCGCAATAGAAACGTGTACCCTAAAGAGTGGGGAATTGGCATTGTCCGAGAGTAAGACGTTACTGCTGCTGAAGCCGCGTGGATTCTGCGCCGGAGTGGTGCCCGGGCCATCGATATTGTCCGGATCGCGCTGGAAGCGTTCGGGCCGCCGATCTACGTCCGAAAGGAGATCGTTCACAACCGCTTCGTGGTGGAAGAGCTCCAGCAAAAGGGCGCCATTTTCGTCGACAGCGTCAGCCAGGTTCCGGAGGGCGAGCGTGTTATCTACAGCGCGCACGGGGTTTCTCCCGAGGTGCGGCAGAAGAGCAAGCTGCGCAACCGCGTAGTGATTGATGCGACTCCGTCCGCTGGTCACAAAGGTTCACGTCGAGGCGGTGAAGTTTGCCGCGCGAGGGATATTCGCTGATCCTGATCGGCCATCGCGATCACGACGAGGTGATAGGAACCCTCGGCGAGGCACCGACCGTCACGCAGGTCGTCGGGTCGCCGTCAGAAGTGGATTCGGTGATCGTGCCCGATCCGAACCGGGTCGCTTATCTCACCCAGACCACTCTCAGCCTCGACGAAACGCGCGACATCATTGCTGCATTGCGCAAGAAGTTTCCCAACATCAAGGGACCGGCCGCGCAAGACATTTGCTACGCCACCGAGAACCGCCAAGTAGCGGTGAAGCATGCGTCGCTTCCGATGCCGACCTGTTGCTGGTTGTGGGATTCAGACAATAGTTCCAATTCGAAGCGTTTGGTTGAAGTCGCGCGCGCTTTGCGTACCGACGCGCATCTCATCGATAACGACCGCGATATTCGTCCGGAGTGGCTGACCGGTGTGAAGACTGTAGCGCTGACGGCTGGAGCTTCGGCTCCCGAGCATCTGGTGGAGCGAAGTGGTGAAGTCATTTGGGGACCCAGGGTTTTCGACAACATTCAGGAGTTGGAGATCATGCCAGAGAATGTCCGCTTCGGACTGCCGCCGGAGATCGTGGAAGCCATTGCCGCGGCGCCCGCGAGTGCTGCGGTGGAGCCGTAATGGACGATTACTCCCCTCGGAGTTCGGCCTCTGTGCCGCAGATGCGATTCGGAAAGATTGACGACCTGATCAGCCGGGTCGGCAGTAGGCATCGACGGTGCCCGCAGGTTTCTATTTTCCCAACAGCACGAGGAAGGCTACTGGTGCGGAGAACTCGAAGCCGACACCACGCTCGAGTCCGATTACATCCTGCTTCACTACGCTGTTCGGCACAGGTCACTCAGCGGCGCTTCGACGAAAGCAGCGCGCCACATACTGAATCATCAGAACGCAGACGGCGGCTGGAGCATCTACGCTGGCGGACCGTCGAACATTTCGGCATCGGTCAAGGCCTACTTTGGGCTGAAGCTGGCGGGTTTCAGCGGCCGACCATCCGGCGCTGGCGCAGCGCGCGGAAGAAAATTCTGGACATGGGTGGCGTGACCGAAGTCAACACCTTCACCAAGATCTATCTCTGCTTTTTCGGCCAGTACGACTACGACGCCGTCCCGGCGATTCCGCCTGAGATCGTGCTGTTTCCGAACTGGTTCTGGTTCAACATCTACGAGATTTCTTCGTGGTCGCGGGCCATCCTGGTGCCGCTTTCGATTTGCTACGCGAAGAAGCCGTTCAAGAAAATTCCGCGACGAGATGGGCGTCGAGGAACTGTTCGTCGGCGGACGTGACAAGTCCCGCATGCATCTGCACTGGGACAAGAAACTGATCTCGTGGCGCAACTTCTTTCTCGTGCTGCGATCGCATTACGCATTGGTGCGGAACGAGTACACGTCCGCCCTCTGCGCTACCATTGCGCTTCGCAAGGCCGAAACGTGGATGCTTGAGCACTTTGAAATGAGCGATGGGCTGGGCGCGATTTATCCGTCGATGATGAACGCCATCATCGCCCTGCGCGTGCCTTGGGTACTCAGCGGACGATCCCCAGGTCATTCGCGCGCTCGATGAATTCGAAAAGCTGGGCATTGAAGAGGACGACACCTTCCGCATGCAGCCTTGCATGTCGCCAGTGTGGGATACGGCCTATGCGCTTGTTCACGCTCGGGCGAGCTGGCGTTCCGGCCAGCGATCCCGCGCATGGTGAAATGCGCGGACTGGATTCTGCAGAAGCAAGTTCGCACCGTCGGCGACTGGAAGGTCAAAAACCCGCAAGGGACAGCCGGGCGGCTGGTACTTCGAGTTCAACAACGAGTTCTATCCTGACGTGGATGACAGCGCGCATGGTCTGTCTCGGCACTGAGCCGCGTGGAACATCCCGAACGGGCGCTATCAGCGCGAGTCCGTGCAGCGCGCCATCGACTGGATTCTTTCGATGCAGTGCAAGAACGGCGGATGGGCATCGTTCGACAAAGACAACGACCGCATGGTGTTCCAGTACGTGCCGTTCGCCGATCACAACGCCATGCTCGATCCCGCCGACGGTCGACATCACGGGACGCATTCTGGAGATGCATGGCGACCTACGGCTACGACAAGAACCATCCAGCGGTGAAAGCGGGCGCTGAAGTTTATCCGCAACGAGCAGGAGCCTGATGGCAGCTGGTTTGGACGCTGGGGCGTGAACTACATCTACGGCACTACGCTGGTTCATGCGTGGCCTGGAAGCGATGGCGATCGACAATCACGAGCCCATGCGTCCAGCAGGCGGCGGAGTGGTTGCGTATGGTGCAGAACCCGACGGCGGCTGGGGAGAAACTGTTGGGCTCGTACGACGATCCCAATCTGAGACGCGCGAACCGGCGAAAGCACTCCGTCACAGACCGCATGGGCGATCACTAGGGCCTGCTGGCAGCGGGTGACTACGCGGAGCGATTCACGTGCGCGCGAGGTGTCGCCTACCTGCTGCGGTACGCCAAAAGAAAGACGGCGCCTGGACGAGCCATCTTACACCGGAACGGGGTTCCCACGCGTGTTCTATCTGGCCTATCACCTCTATCGGCAGTATTTTCCCGCTGATCAGCGTTGACGACACTATGCAAAGGTGATGACATATGCAACAGTTAGCACTTCAGCGAGTTAGCGCTTTAGCAAGACGGACTCTTCTTCGTGATCGCGGTCTCATTCGCTTGGATCCCAAACGCTGAAGCTAAATGCCAGGTGCTAAATGCTAGGCTTTTATACACTGGCACTCACCGGATTTCTGGGAAGTCACACCAGCTCGTGCGTTGGCTAGCAGGAGCTGGGTCTGCGATTGCTCGGTGCGGCCTACCAGTGATCTGCGCAAAATATCGCGGCACCTGAAATGCTGAACGGGTCGAGAGGCGATCTCAGGGATACGGTGTCGTTTGAAAAAGCCTACGGGGCCTGATGCGATGCCTGTTCCATGTGGCGGCCGACTATCAGCTCTGTGGTCCAGATCCGGAAACAGATGTATACCGCCGCAATGTTGAGGGAACGCGCGCGCGCGCTGATCGAGAGCGCGGCACGGAAAGCAGGCGCGCGGCGGATCGTTTACACGCTCGAGCGTTGCCACCGATCAGGTTTCTGGCCCAACGGAACGCTGGCGGATCGAGAAATAGTCCAGGTGTCACTCGCGCGACACGATTGGGCCCGTACAAACGGTCGAAGTCTGCATGGCGCGCAAGTGGCGTTTCAAGCTGCGCTCTGGGATGGCGGATGTGGTCGTGGTCAATCCAACCACCCCCATCGGAGAGCGTGATGCGTGCAGAACCGACTCCCGACAGAGAATCGAATAGTGGTTGATTTCTATAGCGCAAGTTTCCGGCCTATGTGGAGTACTGGTTTGAACTTGGTGGACGCGACCGAAATGCGCGCGCGGCCACGCGTTCAGGCGTTTGAGAAGGGAAGATCAGGCGAGCGAGTACGTCTAGGCGGTGAGAACCTTACGCTGAAACAGATTCTCGATCGGACTCTGCTTTCGATAACAGGATTGCCGTCGCCGACAGTGAAGCTGCCTTACATCATTCGCGCTTGCCGCCGAGCAGTAAGTCGACGAAATTGTAACAGGCGTATCCTGGGCAAGGAACCGCGTAGCGACGATTAGATGCGGCGTCCGCATGGGACGCGAAGAAGATACTCGTAACGTCGTCTAAAGCCACGAGCGGGAATTGGGCTGGCGATCCGTTCCTAGCAATGGCGGCTTTGCAGCGGTCGGTGGATTGGATTTCGTAGCCAACGGATATGCAGAGATTGCGATCGTCGCGGCCCTGGAGCGTGAAGTGGCGCCGCTGATTCCTGCAACTGGCAGGTCCGTGAGATAGAACATCCGACGGTCGACGTTATCGGCTCTTTGAACTGGAAAAGCTATCGCTGCTGTAGCTGGTGGCATCGGTGCTGAGGGCTGCGCAGCGCGTCACCGAGGCAATTATCCGCGGCAAATCCAGCCCGCAGCTTGTGTTGTCGGCTGGGCTTTGTCAGTGCTTTCGATCCCCGCAGCTCAAGTAAGTGAGATTTGGGCCACGCACCGTGGTTAATACACGGAGATGGAGTCGCGCAGAGACTGGGTCGGCAAGGTACGCCTCGTCGGTTTCAGCTGCGTGCTGCGCGCTGAGAGCAGCGAAAGCTGCGTGAAGCGTACTTCGCAGCTGCGTAGAGCTTGGAAGCGGCAGCGTAGCGCGGGAGCCGAAGCGTCACGGAATTGGTTCGGGAGCCCTCAAAGCCACTATCGGACTAGCACCGCGCTCCGCGATGCGCCACTGCAGGATTTGTGGCTGCCAATGGGGTTTTCAAACTCCAGCGCTTCGTTTCTGTATGCTGTGTGACCCGACCGTGGCTCTAGGCGCGGCATGTTGCTGTTCTAGGGTCGAAATAGCGCTGCGAGCGCCAAGTGAAGCCTCTATCCGTTGCCGTCGAGGCAGTATTTGAATCGCGTTCAGCCGTGAATGAAGTTTCTGCTAGGAGGAATGTGTTCCGCTGGATCATCATTTCGCTCGTGATGACCGTCATCCTGCAAGCCTAGCCTGAAGAACTCTGGCAAGCAGTGTCTATTCCGAGTCCTCTTGGGAGAGTGTGTAACGCCGGGGATCACTGAGCAGGACGCTGGATCGTGCCGCTGACCCCCGTGAGCATGCCGCACGGGGTTTCAAAATCATGGACTCCTTCGGTAAACCGCTTGCCACACTCGCGTTTCGTTCCGAGATATTCCAACTGGGCGATAGGCGAATTGGCTGAGCGCTTGTCCGCTGGAGGACGCGCGTCAGCAAAAGCACGGCAGCATCCTTCCCACCTCCTCGACTCTCTTAGCTGCAAGATACGTCAAACAGCTTTGGTGGTTCTGATGCCAAGCCTTATGCCAAAACCAATCTTCAGACGCAACGGGTTTTCAAAGTCGAGCAGTTTTATGCTTGGTCAATCCAAGTGAAAGACGTTAAGCGGCTTGATACTCGAACCGGCCTTATGTGAATCAGATGCATTTAGCCGGGTACGCTTCGACGAATACCGCCTCGTAGCCGAGAAGTGCCCCCCAAACAATTTCCCAGATCGATCGACCACGCCGAAACGGGGACGATTCCGTCGACGATGAAGGCTCTGTGTATCGAGGCGTGAACGACGTGCGTGTCAGAGGAAATGCTGGTGCCCGAAATCGGCCGGGCGAAGCTCTAGTGCGAGTGCACAGCCGCGGCATCTGCGGGACTGATCTCAAGAAAATTGCCACTGGCTCACCATCCGCCCCACGCGCAATTTTCGGGCATGAGACATCCGGAGTCGTGGCGCGCGTCGGCGATGGTGTCCGCAATTCTGGTGCTCGGGGATCAGCGTGATGGTTTTTCACCATATCCACTTGCCGTGAATGCTTCTATTGCGAGTCAAAGATCCTTCGCGCAGCAGCGATACCTACAAGAAGGTGGGCTGCACTGCGGGGATTTGAGTCCATCGGGCGGTGGTTTCGCCAGAATATGTTCGGGTGATGGACTGATCGTCGACAAGGGCACTCAGTGCCTCATCCCCTGACGGCGTCAGCTGCGAGGCAGAGCCGCTTGCTGAACCGGTCAATACGTGCATGAAGGAATCGCCACCCTACCGGTTAGAGCCGGGAGAGACGGTCCTGGTGATCGGCCAGGCCCACTTGGGCTAATCCCTGGGGTTCCCTGGCCAAACGGGCGGGGCACGGGTGATAACTCCGATTTCATATCCGGGCGAGGCTACCAACATCTCAGAAGACTCGGACTTGATGGGACCATCGATGCGGCCGCAGGCGACACGGTGCGTACGATCCGTGAGATGACCGACGGCGTGGGCTGATGCGGATCCTGGCGGTCGCCGGGAGCGCGCCCATCCGGCCTGCCATGGACGCCACAGCGTAGGGGAGGCCGTGTCTTGTTGTTTGCGCAAAACAGTCCGAGGAGAAGCAGTGATCGATCCCGCGGCAGTTTGTGTGACGAAAAGACATTGCTGGGTTCGGCACAGTGCTTCCGTGGAGCTGCAGGAGCAGTCGGTACAGTTTGTGATGAACCGCGAAATGGACCTGGAACAATTGATCAGCCACCGCTTCCCGCTGACGGAAAGCGCAGAGGCTCTCCATCGGGCTGCCCATCTCCTCAGCCGGATTCGATGAAATCGTGATTCAGCCGGGTAGCGCGTGGGAAGGACATTCACTCCGTGAATGGCAAAATGACAGCTGCCGTTCTGTACGGCAAAGAAGACATCAAAATCGAACGGGTGCCCATCCCGCGGGTTGGCGATGGCGAAGTACTGGTGAAAGTGCAGGTCGCGCTCACTCTGCGGTACCGACTCTGAAGGTCTATCAGCGGCTATCACGCGCGCATGATTGTTCCTCCCGCGCTCTTCGGGCACGAACTGGCTGGCACCATCGAAGCAAGTGGGGCCGGGAGCGCCCGGCTTCAAGAAGGGGATGCGCGTAGCGCTGAATCTGCCCGTGCGGTCTCTGTTTCTACTGCTCCAAACATCAGGGGAATCTGCGTGAAGATCTGCTTTCAACAACGGCGCTTATGCCGAGTGACATCCGAATTCGCGCCGATTGTTGAAACCAATATGCTGGTGGTGCCGGCGAAGGTCAGCTTCTGAAGATGCAGCGATGACCGAACCGCTAGTTGCGTTCTGCGGGGATTGCATGAGACCGGGAGTCGAGATCGGCGACACCGTGACCGTGATTGGCGGCGGTCCGATCGATTGATGTTCGTCCAGGTGGCCAAGGCAATCGGTTGCAATGATTTGCGGTGAAGCGCGACTCGCAGGTTTCACTAGCGAGGCGCAAGGGCGCGCAGGAGGTCGTCCAGATCGGTCAAGCATCCGACCCGATCGAGGCAGCACGTGGTCTGACCGCCGAAAAGCGAGGCCTGATGAGTGATTGGAAGCGGTTGGACGTCCGGACGCGTGGGAGTGGGCGGTCCAGATGGTGCGAAAGTGGCGGCACCGTCAACTTCTTCGAGGTTGTGCGGCCGGAATCCGGGGTTCAGTTGGACACTAACCGTCTCCACTATTCCGAAAGTTACACTGAAGGCCACATTCCATCACAGCGCCCGAGACCGTCCGACGCGCATTTGGATTAATCACTCGAGAGGAAGGTTCGCGGCACGGATTACATTACGCGGTGAAGCGCCGCTCTCCCGTCTCCATGATGTCTTGCGTCACATGGTGAATCGCACCGGCGACATTAAGACCGCGATTATTCCGGGACACTTAGCGGGCGCAAACGTCTTCGTGGTGACAACCTCTGTGGCTCTCTGTCCTCTGTGGTGAAGAACTTCACTCTTGATGACTAGCACCGCCCATCTCGGCAGACGTGCTCCCACCTAGCACAGGCTGGAGCGCGCTGCCGTCCGAATATGCCATTCCCTGAAGTAGCGCCATCGCCGGAGCAAGCGCGTAGTATTGTCGGTGGCTGGCGGCGCGCTCGCATTATGAAAATTTCTCGGTGGCGACCTGGTTTCTGCCGGCGTGGCTGCGTCAGGATTTTTCAATGTCTACGGTATTGCCGGATCTCCGACGACCTCGGCGATGAAGTCGGCGATACATCGGCATCCCTCCGTCTCATGGACGAATGGGAAGCTGGAACTGAACGCTCGCTACAGCGGGCAGCCCCCGCCATCCCGTGTTCGTTGCGCTCGCGGAGACGATTCAGAAGTTTCGCATATCCGAAACAGGAGTTCGCTGACCTGCTCACGGCTTTTCGTCAGGATCAGACGATCACACGCTAGCGAGACGTTTACCGACTTGCTGGGCTATTGCCGATATTCAGCGAATCCGGTGGGGCACCCGTCTTGTATCTGGGCGGGTACAGCGATCACGAACGCCAGCAGCTTTCCGATTACATTCTTTGCACGGCGCTCCAGCTAGCGAATTTCTGGCAAGACGTGTCAGCACAGACTACTCCTAAGGGCCGCATCTATCTTTCCGCTCGAAGACCTGCGCCGTTTCGGTGTGAGCGAAGCAGAAAACCGAGACGACCAGAACAGCCTCGGCGTTTCGCAAAATGATGAGCGCTTTGCGAAGCAAAACGCGCCCGGGAATGGCTTGCGCAAGTGCGGCTAACGTTGCCGTCAAAAGTGAGCCGTGATTCTGGCCCTCGATATCGCAACCGTTCTAGTCGAGGCGGCCTGGAAATACTGAAACGCGATTGAGCGACAACATTATGCGGTACTGGGCGCTCGTCCCTCGATCTCAAAAACCCGTAAACTGGTCTCTGGTCGTGCGCGCGCTGCGTTAGGAAGATACTATGAGCGCTGCCGTCGGGAATGCATGCGCCCAGGCAATTCTCTCCCACTCTGTCACAACCTCGACGGGCCTACTCGGTATGCCGGCACATCGCCCGCTCGGCGGCCAAGAATTTTTACTACGGGTTTGCGGTGTTGCTCCTCGTCCAAACGCAACTCGCTGAGCGCGGTGTATGTTCATGCGCCGCTGCGACGACATCACCGACGACAACAGTCTCTTCAGCTTCCACGAGCGTCGCAACAAACTGCGGAGTACTTGACTCTATCCACCGCGCCCCGGCAGGCTATCCCACCGATGAGGCACTCTACTTGCCCCCGGCCGATACCCAGCGCCGGTACCAGATCCCGATTGGATTGCTCGATCAGCTTGCCTACGGCACTGGTGTGGACGTCGAGCAGGAATCCCTTGCAGAAGGACAGGCTGCAACCCTGGCACCGCGATATCGCACCTTCGACCAGTTGCAGCAGTACTGCTACGGAGTAGCGTCCGTCGTCGGACTGTGCTGTATCCTGGGATTTTGGGTTATCGCGATCCTTCGGCCGAAAACTTGCCGAACACTGGTCTACTTCAGCCTGACCAATATCATTCGCGATGAAGGAAGACGCTTGCTATGGGCCGCCTATTTTCCGGAAGATTTTGGTGGAGGCCAGTCTCTTCGAGGCTGACTTCTTTAAGTCCCAACTGGCGCGTATTGGCCCGCTTTTGCCAAGCAAGCTGATCGCGCGCGACGGGTTATGCCGGCGAAGAATTGATCCCCTGGTGAACGCAGAAGATAGTCAGCCGGCACTCTGGGTATTGATCGCGATCTATCGCCAACCGTTGTGGAGAAAAATGGCATCCCGCGACGACGTTCACCGAGCGAGTCTCCCTAACGATGCGTGAGAAGCTCAACATCCTCGGCAAAGGATATCTGAAGCGCCCGTTGTGATGACTTTTCTCCGCCTCAAGCTTCCACTTTTGCCGCCATTGAGCCGCGTGGTTTGGCTGACCGGCTGCCGGATGCGCTCTTCGCAGGCCGGACGGTGTGACGCTGAGCGACGCCTGCACCGGCGGACGGCGTTCGTATGAACACCGGGACGGGCGAGATCGTCGACAACTGTCAGCACGCTGCTCGGGTGCTGCACCAACCTCATCGATTTGTATCGGCGCACCGGAGTCGAAGACAAGATCCATTGGTATGACAGTCTTACATCTTGAGCCGCGGCTGTGCTTCGTCATCAAGCCATCAGGACTGCCAGCGCCATTACATGCTGGACCGTCCTTTCTGCGGGCTGATTGCCTCACCTGTGACGTTTGCCATTGGACGCAATGGCTACCGCTCCTGCTACGCCGGCAGAACGCGGTGAGACGTTGTTTCTACATGGCTCAAAACGCCACGGCAGACTGAACAGGCCATTTGAATGCTTTTGAAGATTTGATCCTCGTCAGCGCGCTGAACGAAGACGTCGATCAAATGTCGGTTCCCTATGCGGCACAGGTCATTCGCGAACGTTTCTGAAGTCTGCTGCGCCGCAGGACGCATGGGCGTCCCAACCGTGTTCCCTACTTGAAGGTGGCGCGCTTCGTCGGCGATACGATTCGCGCGCTCGGCGGAGCGGCAGTTTCGGTCAGGATTGAGTCCTTCCGGTCGCAGTCAGCCGAAGTGACTGTAGTTGTGAACGGACAGGGAGTTAAAAATTGATTACCTGGTGCTGGCTGTCTGCCCTGATGTTCTGGCGCGAATCTGCTTCGGACTCGCTCGCCGTTGCTCCGCTGGCTGAGTCTCTTCGGCGGTTCACCACCTCGCCGGATCACAGGCATCCACTCTGGTTTGACTGTAATCAGCGATCTGGATCATGCCGTGCTGCTGATCGTACGATTCAGTGGATGTTCCAGCAAGTCTCGCATCAAATGGGGCCATAGGGAATTCCGCGCTAGAGGAGTGAAATGGCAACGGCAGCTACATCGAACTTGTTGTCAGCAACCCGAGAAGATTGATCGTGAGTGTCGCGCGGCGAAATTGTGGATCTCGCGACCAAGGAGTTACGCGAATTTTTTCCTGCTGTCCGCGACGCCATAAGCTGGTGAAATCCACGGTGATCAAGGAAGCGCATCGCGCGACCTACTCGCCCCGTCCTGGCGTGGATGACTATCGCCCCAGGCCTCGTGCAACCGCCTGGCCGCGGGTTTTCCCTGGCGGGTGACTTTCGCCGCGACGGGCTGTGCCTGCCACTCATGGAGGGCGCCGTCCGTAGCGGATACCTCGCCGCAGAGTGCCTGGCAGGTGCTTCGGGCAACCGGGAGGCGAAATTCCTCGTTCCAAACCTCCCGGGAACGGGGCTTCGCGCAGCGCGCTCGGCGGGCTAGTACGGCCCCTTACAGCTCTGAACACACCACCTGGCTTCAGATCGGCACTTCAGTCGATTCTCTTCAGTTACCTCGGTATCACAAGACGAATCAACGCTTGGGCCATCTCATAGTCCTCTTCGTTCCGACATACGATCTGGTACACCAACATGCCAACCAATCCATCGTCGCAGGCAACAACTCACAGATCTGGCGGCAGAGTCCTCGCCTCCGTTGCGGCGGATTGGCGAAGCTTTATGGCTTTGCCATCCGAGGGGATGACTGCTCCAGGCAGAGTTTTGGATTTGAGTCTGGGTGGGTGCGGCATCGAGACCGGATTTGCGGCTAACGGCAGGAACTCCGGCAAGCGGAGATCCTGTTGCGCGTGAATGCAGCCTCTGATTCGGGCCGTCGGACAGGTGCACCTGCCGCGTCGCCCATCTGTCATTGGAGTCTGAATGGTGTCCTGGTGAGTGCCGGCGGGAAAACACATGCCTGGCGGAACTGATCCGCGAGTTGGCTCTTCTCGACAACAGGCGATCGCGATTCTTCGAGGGAGCCGCCGCCAACATCAACCCGATGCGCCCCCATCAACCAGGCCGCGCACTCTTGGACGGGAACCATTTGGTCGCAGGCAGCCTGGTTAGGCTCTGAGAAGCCAGAACCAAAAGTACGTTTCTAATCAACCCAGTGACGATCGACGCGGACGGCGCGCTCGCAACAAACTTCCACCCGATACTGCACGAGGACGACCTCGAGCGGAGCTTTTGCCCAGATCGCCATCAGCGCGACGCCCGCCGCAACCAGCAAAGCGGCAAACATTCGGCGCTGTCCCCACTGCCATGTAGAAACAAACGCGCTGCAGCATTCGCCACGAATGGGAGGGAAGCGGACGCCGGCACCACCAGGCTTAGGTCTCTATGAGAGTGCGAAGAGCAGGCTGTAAAAAGCCAGACCCATCGCGATCAGGCCGAGCAGAAACGTAGGTGTGGACAGAACGCGGCCACCACTCGCAGCAGGCCGTGCCGCTTCCAGAGTTCACCAACATCACCTCAACTTGCTTCATCGCGCGAGAGGAGAACATCGCCTGGCAGTCGAAGCAATCACGATCAATGCGGGATGGCCGCCCACGCATAGGCTCTTCACGATTGGGCTCTCCGGTGAAACCACCTGCCAGTCTTAGGCGATGGGTCGTGAGGACCCGCCGCCATTGAAACCGACTCCCGCCGTAATGAGAGCAATGCCCAGCCGTCGACAGGGGCGAGATCGCTTCGTGAAACAGCAAAGCGCGCCGCCAGCGCCAACCAGCACGTAGCCCCAGTGAACCCGCGAGGTAATGCGGTGCGTGGCGGATCCGCTCTAGGACAGCGCCGACATATAGGAGGCGAAGAATGCCAGCAGCAGCAGGATTCCGCAAGCCACCCATGGGACCGAGGATGGCAAGATCAGGCTGGCCGGACATTGTGGAGCGTATAAACGCCGCCCGAGATCCTTCATCCCGGCGGGCCAGCAGGGAGTCGCCGGTCTGCGCTGTGGAAGCCGCCACACCGGCCAGGATCTGAGGTATTTTCGATGGAGGCTCACGGCCGTGGTGCGTGGCCCTCGGCCCTACGCCTTATGGCCGGTTCAGCCGCCGGAGATTCTTCCTTGCGGTTCTCTTCGACCCACTTGTTGCGCCGCAGCGCACGAAGCCGGTGAACGAACGGGCCTTCTTTGTGCTGGCAGCTCACGCCCGGAGCTGCTGAAGACCGCCCGGCGAAGAATCCGGCAAGCCGTGCCTTTGGGACGGAAATAGTATTCGTCGTAGAACTTGTGCACCGCTTCCATCGGGCCTCCGCGCCGGGCGAGTCCCGGACATTACTCGACCCGCAACCATCTGGCGGCCGGTGACGTCACGACCATCTCGCTCTCCTGCGTCATGAAGCCGTTCTTGCGTTGGCATATTCGTGCAGTTCGGTTCCAGGATAGGCATGCGCCACCGGGACTTGAATGGTCTCTGACGTGTCCAGTTCTTTGGCGAACTTAATCGATGGTGCGGCGAATCGTCTCGCGGGTCTCGCCCGGCAGGCCGAGAACGTAAAACGCCGTGGATCGCCAGCCCCAGCTTGTGGCAGCCTTTCGTGAACCGTGCGCTCAACGGTGGCGCCCTTCTTGATGTTCTTCAGGATCTGGCGGATCACCCGGACTCGAAGCCGATCTGATCGGCGCAGCCGTGCAGCCCGGCGTCTCTCATTGCCTTCGACGTTTCGTAGCCGGTGGTGACCGTGCGTTGTCGCAGGACCACGTCAAGCCCAGGCCGCATCAGCTTGCCGCGTGCGAGCTCGATCGGTGCGAGCCTTCTGGATGTTGAACGTGTCGTCGTCGAAGAAGAACTCCTTTACGTACGGCCAGTATCTCCTTGGCCTTCGCCATTTCGCGGCTGACGTCGTCGGTCGAAAGCGCTTGCGCCACGGATGTGTCCCATGAGCGTCTGCGGCCACAGAGCAGAACGTGCAAAACTGCGCCGGGCAGCCGCGAGTAGTGCAGAGCGCCACGAAACGGATGCTGGCAAGAACGGCACGTTGTAGCGGCGCTACGCCGAGATCCCGCTCTGTAGACGTCCGTCACGTGCGGCAGAGCGTCCAGGTTCTCGATCTGCGGACGGTCCGTGGTTGTGCATGATGCTTGCCGTTCTTCGCGGTACGGAAGCCCGAGACTGTCTGGTGATCTCGTCCAGCGTGGTTTGCCGTTGGCGTATTCGACGACCGGTGGTCGAACCCTCGCGCAGGCCAACGACGTACGATGACCGGGTCTTCCAGGGGCAAGCGATTTCTCCGGCAGATACGCCGACGTGCGTGCCCAACGAAGGCGACTCTGATCTGCGGGTTGGCGTCTTTTGATCGCCTCCGACAGGCGCAGGTCGCCGGCAACCCGGGAGTGCTGGCGAGGAGCAGCATCGAGCAGTTCGTAGCTGCCCTGGCGCAGGCGGATGGTCTCTTCCGCGGTCACGTGGTGGGTGCGAGCGCGTCCAGCAGGCGTGCGCCTCTTCGAGCATCCCGGTCGATAGGCGAGCCAGACGCGGGTACCAGTAGCGACCCGGATCTCGCGGCGTCGCGGCCAGCGCGAACCCGCGCCTCCATCGTGAAGTTCTCAAAGGAAGCGGCGCGGGATTCAGGAACAGCGTCTTCAAAGGCATATGGGTCGATCTCTCAATTTAACATTCCAGGACAGGTATTCCTCGGGCCCAACCCTACCAACCAGGGTACGTCATTGTCCGGGGCCAGAAATCCTCCAAACCTCTGGCAGCGTGCCTTAGCGGCCAAGCCCAGACACAACAGTGTGGCCTTGAACGTCGCTCCCGGCATTGAGATGCGAGGACTTGGGCTCGGGCGGCAGTCAGTCTGGGGGCTCGGAAGCGCCCATCTTCTTCCAGACTCGCCTGGCGTGACGCTGCAGGAGGGTTCACCCGAGCCCGCTGGTATTCAAAGTCGGAATCCTGAAAGAGCAGATAGCGTTCGCTCGCCTGACTCCGCGGCCGTCGACCACCCTCGCGGCGGGCTCCTCCTGTGCCGGCATCGAGACGGCCTGGGCGCCGTCCAGTCCCGACTGCGCCAGTTGATACTCAGCTGGAGCCGCTCTCTTCGCGCGCGGCCGCGAGCGCCGGCCTGACCGCCCGTTGCAGCTTGAGCGTTCGTCTTCGGAGAGCCCTGATTGCGGGCAGCCCTCGGCCTGCTTCTTGGCCTTCATTGAGTCGTCGGCGTCGGCGCCCCGGAGCTACGCGCCGTTGGTGAGGCGCTGAAAAGCGGGAATGCGGATGGAGACACCGAGCGTCGCGTTGTCCGGCTGGAAATTTCCGGTAGCAACTGATCGCTGCTGCAGGTCGCCAGGCGCGCGTACTGCGCGGCGAAATCAACCGACGGCAGCAGCAGCGCGATGTCTCGCCGGAAGCCCGGAAGACTTCTGCCAGCGCGTGCTGGTCGGCGGACCTGAAATGGCCGTGACCTTCGCTGCGACTGCCTTGGAAGGACAGGTCGTCCTCGGGACCGACGGCAGGTAAGCCGGCTGGACTCCGGTCATGCAAACCTCGACGCGAAGACAGCGGCAGCCCGGTCAGCCCGCACAGAGGATGCCTGCGTAGCACGTCCGCCGCGCCACGCGCTTCGATGCGCGGCGGCGGTGGCGCTCCGCGCCGCCGCGTGAGTCTTGCCCGCTCGATTCAGATCCACGAGCCACCGTCGATGCCTTCTCCGCAGACGCAGCTCAACCGCCTTCTCCAGTTTCCGTGGCCTCAGCTCAGGTTTCAGTCCTCGCGCAGGCGCCGGTCGAGACGCGCCTCCCACTTCGCGAGTTCGGCGCAAGTGAGCGTCAACGTCCTGGGATCACGGCGCTGCGCTCGTCCCTGTCCTGGAAACTGAGCGGCCCGCCATTCCGTTCTTCGCGGCGTTCTGAAACTGCCGTTGCGCGGGGTTGAAGACGCCGCCGCCTGCTGCGCCACCGCGCGCCAACAATCGCCGGCGCGATCCCTTCTCCAGCGTGAGCGGGAATCCGAAAGCCATAGGAGTAGCCCCAGTCCCGACCCCACCATCAGTTGGCGATGCAGGTGTTGTGAGCCTCGCGTGGAACGCGCGCAGTCGCCCGCTGCACGTCCGCGCCTGGCGATCGCAGACGTCGTGCTGTGCGTCAGCGCACGGATCGCGCGTTCGAGCGGAAGCGTTCCGGCGTCGGCTGCAGACGCCGGACAACGGGCCGGATCGCGGATAGCGACGAATGCAGGTTGCGTCGAAGCTTCATCTCGTCACCAGCGTTCAGGCCATCGGTTTTGACCGCGACGCCCAAAATTGTAGTGCTCGGCAACAGAGTCGGGCAGGAATTGGCGGCAGCGATCTGAGCAACGAAGCGCGCGACGCAGCGACGAGGCGAGGGTCCATCACGGCGCGCCACGCGCCGCAGAGCCTCACGTGCCGGCCGGGTATGTTGCGGGCCACGGCCAGAGACAGCAGAGCGGTATCCTCGCGGCAGCTCCCGGCATGGGTCGCCCTGCTTTTTCCAGCAACTGGCCGAGCAGGTAGTGCGCTCTGGGGCGCGGGCGCCTTCCTCGACCGGACCGCTCCGCGAAAAATAGCGGTCGCAGCAATCGATCGCGAACGGAAAAGCCGCGCCCGGTGCGAGACAGCGAGCCAGCCGCCCTCGACCCGGACTTCGCGCGCCGGCATGGGCGCCCAGAGTCTATCTGGACGAAGGCCTGCTCCATTTCGTCGTAGCGTCTGATGGTTGCGGTCGGTGGAAGAAGCCGAGGTTCAGCCAGGCCTCCGCGCCTCCGATTGCTGCCGCGTCTAACCATCCTGGCGGTACTCACGCTCGCAAGGTGACGCAAATCCTTGTTCTTTCGGCGATGCGCGCGTAAGCAACCCAGTGTTCCTGGGCCGGACTGAGTCTTTCCGATCGATCCTGGGCCTGTTTCGCGGGCCTTCAGTCCTGCCCGCCGCCCATGATGCCGGGCGCTTCCAGGTAACATTCCGCGACATCCACACCCGCGTTCGCGTCCGTGGGGTCCGTTCTCAGCGGCGCGCTGGAATTCATCGCGCGTTTTTACTGCCAGGCTGGCAAGCACTGAACGGAGTGTCGCCCGCTCCGCTTTCCGCCATAGAATCGCGGCCCAGCCAGCGATGGAAGCCAGAATTATTTGGCTCGCAGCTCAACTGCTCTTTTGCAGCGCGATTCCGCGCGATCCCAATCCTCGTACTGGAAAGTATGCGCGGCAGAGTAGATGAATCGCCCCGGCATCCTTCGGATTCGATGAGACCTGTCCGGTTCAGAGCGTATGATGGCATCATCTACCCGGCCCGCCTTGCCAGCATGTCCTTGGGGGAATCCGCCATCGCGGCCAGTGCAGAGGAAAAGCAGGAAAGAAAACTGAGAATACTCGGAAGAGTCTGCCTGATCATTCAGTACTTGACCTGTGTCCCGTCGCCAATGGTTTTGCCGTTCGACGAACTGATCGCGACCATGTCGTTGAGTGCGAGGCCGCGCGTACGACCTCAACCTGGGTAAGATTGAAATCGCGAGTCTCCACATTCTGTCCGCTTGAGCTGCCGCCCGAATCGACCTGCAAGACACGTAAGGCTTGCCGTCATCCATGCGGACGGCTTCGCGCGGCACGACCAACACGTTATCGCGCTGCGCAGTTCACGATCGTTACCCCGACATTGATGTTGGGCAAGCAGCTTCATGTCCTTGTTATCTACGATGCTGATTGTTTCGCCCGACGTTGCGGGATCCGCGCAACTTCACTGTCGATGGAACGGTATTCACCGTAGCCTGCCAGATTCTTCCGGGTACGGCGTCCCAGGTAATTTCGATAGGGTTTCCGGGAGCCAGTTTGCCCACATCGGGTTCGTCCACGAACGCGCGAACCTGCACTTTCTGCAGATCGGCTAGCTGCAAGCAGAGAGATCACCGCTGGCGACGAAGGCGCCCTTGCTTACCGGCAGCGGAATATACGATGCCGTCGAAAGGCGCGCGCACATTGGACTTGGCGAGAGTCTCCTGCGCCGCATCGTACGCAGCCTGCGCTTCCCGGCGTTGTGCTTCGACGCGCGCCAGTCTCCGGGCTGGGAATAGCGCCTGGTCTGCTTCTGCTGGAGCAGGTTGAGTTGAGCATCGGCTTGAGCCAGTGCGTTCTCCGCGGCGCGAACTTCACCAGCCGAGGCTGAGCCCTGCTGCTGGAGTCGCTTGAGAGCGTCCAGGTTGCGCTGGGCCGCATCGCGATCCGCGCGCGCTTTCACCATTTGCGCGTCCAGGCTCAGCACTTCTTCCTGATTGCCGCCGCGTTGCCATGGCGTTCACTTCGGCCAGCGCCGCCTTCAGCTGGGTCTGCGCTCGCGCTGCCTGCGCGCGAGCGTCGGCGTCATCGAGAGTCGACCGAGTAGCTGGCCCTTCTGACCGCGTCGCCTTGCTTTGACCAGCACGCGTTGCACAGTGGTAGTGAGAGGAGAGTGGGCCTCGAAATTCTGAACTGGTTCGATCTTTCCGTTGGTCGAAATCAGACTGCGGATTTGGCCCCGCTCCACGCGCGCGGTGCGAACCGGGATCGAGTCATCCTTCGGCGGGAGACGAATGGCAGCGAAGACAAGACTACGGCCACCAGGATCGGCAAGCCGGTCACCCACCAGCGTCGCCGCTGACGCGCGCTGAGCTGTTTCCATTCAATGGCATAGCGGAGAAAATCGCAAGTCATCAATGTATCACTCGACGCAGCTTGCAGCAGCAGGCAAAACCAGCTTCGGGAATTACCTGCTTAGATGCGGCCATGCCTAGCGTTCTCGGCACGCATTGTTTTGTGCACTGCGGCGTGCCGTTCGCAGGACTCGGTACAATATCGCGGATGGCGAAACTCAGCCGCCACACATCCGGAGCATGCCAGCGCCGGACTGGATCAATCGTTTCCCTGAAATCGAAACCCGGCCCAAATCAGTTTCCCGGTTACGAGATCGTCATCGACGATCCGGAGTTTACGTCAGTCTGTCCGAAAACAGGCTTGCCCGACTTTGGAAAATCGAGATCCGCTACGTGCCCGGATCGCCTCTGCTCTGGAACTGAAGTCGCTCAAAGAGTATCTCCAATCGTATCGGAACCTCGGAATTTTTCAGGAGAACGTCGTCAATCAGGTGCTCGAACGATGTGGTGCGGTGGGCAAAGCCGGTATGGGCTGAAGTGAAGGGAGACTTTCGTCCGCGCGGCGGGATTTCTACGATGGTGATTGCGAGATGGCCGCGGCCGAAGGGAAGGCGAAGGAGAAGTGAGATTGCAGAAGCTGAAATCATTGCCGGGTGCATCGATGCTGCGGGTCCCGGTTTTGCTTCTGGCAATCCGACTCTAACTTCTGCAATCGCGGTTTGGCTGTTATATTCGCTCGACCCGTGACTCCGAAGCAAACCTCCATCCTCGAACCGCGCTGATCGTGTCTCACGGCGCTTGAACATGCTCAATTCATGTCGGACCGCACACGTGCCTGAATGCCGTGCAGCCGCTGGTGCAGGACGAGTTCCACCTCGACGCACACGACAAATCGCATACTCTCACGAGCGCCTTCTTGATTTTTACATGATCGCCGCGCCCTTCGTGGGCCGCTGGCGCGACCGCTATTCGCGCAAGCTGCATCATCGTGCTCGGCGCGCTTTTTTGGAGCGGGCTGACGCTGCTCACTGCGGTGCACGCACACTTACGGCAGAGTTGCTCGGTTCGCCACACGCTGGTTGGGATTGGAGAGGCGACGTTCGTCACGATTGCCCCGGCGTTCGTTGCCGATCTTTTCTCCGAGGATAGACGCGGCTCGCATCTTGGGCGTGTTCTCATCTCGCACTTCCGGTTGGCTTGGCTGCGGGCTATCTGCTCGGAGGACTACCTAGGTCCCAGCTACGGGTGGCGATTTCCGTTCTACATCGCAGCCATTCCTGGCTTCGTACTCGGTGTGGCCGTGCTTTTCTTGAAAGAACCTGAGCGAGGCCAATTCGACTCCTCGAAGGCAACGCCGGAACGCGGTACGATTCTCGGGCTGGCACAACCCGGCATTTCTTACCGCGACGCTCGGGCATGGCCGCCATGACGTTTTCGCTGGGCGGAATTCACGTCTGGATGCCGCAATTCTCTGTACAGTGAGCGCCACTATTCACTCGAAGCGGCCAATCAGTATCCTCGGTGTCATCGTTGTGGTGGATGGAATTCCTCGCCGCCCTGATCGGAGGCTGGCTCGGCGACTATCTGCTGCGCCGGATGAAGAGTGCCTACTACCTCGTGTCTCGGCCGCAGGATGGCGCTGGGAGTTCCATTCATGGTGGTCGCCCTGTTCTCATGAAGGGACCGCTGATGGTTCCGGCGATCGGCATCGCCGCCTTCTTCCTCCTGCTGAATACTTCTCCCTCAACGCTGCTGTCATCAACTCCGTAGGCGCTCACATTCGAGCCACCGCCATAGCGGCTGCACATATTTTCATCATCCACATTCTCGGCGACGTTCCATCCCCGACCATGATGGGATGGGTGGCCGACCGCCGCTCACTGCAAGCCGCGTTCATCCTTCCGGTCATCGCCATGGCCATATCCTCTGCCATACTCTTTGCTGGGATGAAATACGCGCCCCGGTACGCGTCGGCGCGCCCCCACCGAGGCAGGGACCACCTAGGCTGGATGTCTATCACTCTCTGGATTGCCGGAATCGCCTCTGGCGCTGGCGTGGCTCTCGCGCATCGTCGACGCGGCGTTTGGCATGCCCCACGTCGCGGATATCGCGCGACCGGAATGGGATCACAACCATCGGTTCCCGGCCACGAGCCGCGCGCGTTAGTATCATCGTACCCGCTCGGAATGAAGAAGGACACATTCGCGAAACGCTGACCCGTCTACTGGCCCTTGAGTATTCCAACTACGAAGTGATCGCGATCAACGACCGATCCGAGCGACCGCACCGGCCAGATCATGGACGAGGTCGCCAGTTCGCAAACCGTAGCGCCGGCGCCCCGACGGCTGTCGCGAGAGCGTACCCTCTCTCTGCTGGGACCACAACCGATTCACGTAGGCGCTTCTCGTTGTTCATGTCCAAGAACTATCCGCCGGGTTGGATGGGCAAGACGCACGCCATGTGGACGCGCCGGCGAGCAGCTACGGGGACTGGCTTCTGTTTACCGACGCCGATGTGCTCTTCAAGTCCGACACGCTGCGCCGCGCAATGTGCCTATGCCGAAGCGGAGAAGGCCGATCATCTCGTCCTTGCTGCCCCGCATGATCATGAAGCTTCCCGGCGAAAAGATGATGATGGCCTTTTTCAGACGCTGTTCATCTTTGGTCATCGTCCCTGGAAGATTGCCGACCCGAAGGCGCGCGATCACATCGGCGTGGGCGCGTTCAACCTGGTCCGGCGCTCCACCTATGACGCGATCGGCACCTACAAAGCCCTCAAGATGGAAGTGCTTGACGACATGAAACTGGGCAAGGTCATCAAGAATGCAGGCTTCGCGGCCCGGGTCGTGTTCGGGGAGGACCTGATCTCGCTGCGCTGGGCCAACGGCGCTTTCGGCATCGTGAACAACTTCACCAAGAATTTCTTCGCACTGCTGTCGTTTCAGTGGTGGAGGCCGCTGGGATCGGTATAGGCAGTGGGCTTTCTGAATCTCGGCCCATTTCTCGGTGTAGGGCTCGCTCATGGATGGCTGCGACGTGCCGTACGGAATTGCGCTTCGCTTCCATTCTTGCGACTCTACTTTGGAATGGCGACCCGCTCGCCGGTGCGTCCCTACTATTTCTTTCTGCACCCGGTTGCGACCGGGTTTGTTCATGTACATCCTCATGCGTTCCATGTTCCACACCCTATGGAACGATGGAATCGTCGTGGCGAGGCACGAAGGTATCCGCTGGAGGAGTTGCGTAAGGGACTGGTTTGAAACCATTGATCAGTGGCTGGCATCGAGCCAAACGTAGCGCCGGCGAAGCTCCGGCTCTACGCTTCATCTTCATTGGCTTTCGCTGGGTCTTCGATGTCTACCGGGCGTCCCTGTTCTTGGTCGTCTTCTGCTTTGACTTCGTTGGACACCCGCAATTTCCCGGACGATATTTGCCGCCGGTGCGTTACGTCGTAATATCTTGGCAACGCCGGCACCGAGGACGGCGTCTTTGCCGAGTTGCCGGGGATGACGGAGGATTATCTCCGCGCGTCCATCATAGTCCTGCACCGTGCCGTGCATTTCAATCGATCGGCCTTTGAGCTGCCGCACAGTCGCCCACATGTGCTTGAGATCGTCCGCGAACACCACTCCGGTGAACGGGCAAGTGTCGAAGTTCTCGCGAGAAGTCGAGGAAGGTCACGCCCTTGATGCCCTCTTTCACATGTGAAGATCGTTCCGCGAACGCACTGAGTCTCTGTCCGATGTGCTGGTGCGCGTCGGAGAACGAGACACAATCGGCCGAGGCGGAAACAACGCAGGCAGATAAACAGGTCGTCGACGCCAATATTAGCCGAACGCATGGGAAAAGGCATTGTGAACTGGCGAGGAGAATCTCTCCGAGTTGCAGATGATTGTAGGTCGTGAATTTAGCGGCAGCGGGGAAGCGCGGAAATAAATCAAGAATTCGCCAGATTACTACCCAAAATGGGAACGGCTAGGCCGGGAATACGAACCGGCCCAACCAGTGTCTAGTGCTGCTCGCGAAGCAAGTCTCGACAAACGGCTGCTATTTGCTGAAAGACTTCACCGCTGTCGCCTCGTCGTCCTTCACGTCGAAGACGGTGTACCAGCTTGGTGATCTGGAGCAGGTCGTGGACTTTCTGGTGAGGTTCAGCAGCTTCAGTTCGCCGCCCTGGTTCTTCGAGGTGGTGAAGGCGCTGACCAGTTCGCCGATCCCGGAGCTGTCGATATAATTCACGTCGCCCAGGTTCAGCAGAATCTTTTGTGTCCCTTGGAGAGCAGGTCGCGCACGGCTGTCGCGCAGGACTACGCTGCCTTCGCCGAGCGTGATCCGGCCGCTGAGGTCGACGATGGTCACGCCATCCACCTGACGAGTACTGGACTTCATGGTCACTGGGAAGCCTCCTTGGAGTCCGCGGCGGTGCCGTGGACGTGCTTAATCATTTTAAGTTCGGTGCCCGACTGGGACGGGTGGATCTCCACCACATCCATGAACGAGCGTATCAGGAAAATGCCGCGTCCCGATGTCTTCATCAAATTTTCCGGCGCCAGCGGATCTGGAATCTTGCTGGCATCCAGTCCGGTGACCCTGATCGCGAATGGTGATCACGAGGTCGCGCGGCTGTGCGTTCAAACGCCAACGTCACTTTCTTGCTGGGGTTGTACGCATTCCCGTGCATGACCGCATTCACGGCGGCTTCGCGCACCGCCATGGAAATCTTCATGACGTCTTCATCGTCGAAACCGGCTTCGGCGGCCATGCGGCCGGCGGTTTCTTCGGCATTGTTCACCGTCTCCAGCGTAGAGTCCAGCGTATAGGAGACGCGGTTTCCAGACATAGGGCGCACGGTTCCTGAGTCTCACTCGCCCCGCTGGCACCGAGAACCGCTAGGCTCATCCTGCTGGCCAGAAAGCGGTTAGCGGGCGATGGAGCAGTTTGCCTGTAGGGCGGGGAAAAGTCAATTTTTCGACGTAATTCTCGTATAACTTTCTCGCCCAGGACGCCTCAAATGCTATTCGAGTTAGACACCGCGCTGGAAGGCTGATCTGCCAGCTGCTCCAATCAAATCTTCATCAGTGTTCTGGATTCCTCTACTCTCCGCGTTGAGGTATGCTCATGTGCTATGAGCACTCTGTCCCTGAGCGAATTACTGGGCTTGACGGTAATGACTCGACCGGCAGCGGTCAGCGGAGCGAGTGCGCGAGGCAGCCCTGGTTCCGCAGGAAGATCGCTCCCGGAGTTTCCGCGCTGATCGTCAAGACCCGCAGTGGGAAGCCGTATCGCTGCCCGCAGTGGTCCATTTCGGTGATCAATGGAAGCGTCAGGGCCTCCACACACAGCAGCCGACTGGAATCCCGTCATCTGCGGGCCGAAGGGCAGTTCTTCCTCGGCCGGGATCTTCTCGACCAGCAGGTGCATTGATGTCCACGGACGCAAAGTGGTCGCGTGTCAACGACGTCGATTTTTATCAGGAAACTGCCCAGAACCGCTCTCATCCTGAAGATCGAGGGAGTGGATGTAGGTGCGCGCGGAGCCGATTCGCCGCCTGCTCAAGGGAGTGATTCCGCTCGGCGGTTCTGCGCATTGCTTGCTACAGCGCATTCCGCCTCGCGAAATTCCATGAGAATTTGTCGGACCTGATCGAAACCGACCCCGCCCGGCGCGTCAAGCTGAAGATCTCGCACGAACGGCTGGCCAAGCTGCACCCGGCCGACATCGCGGACATTGTGGAAGAGTCTGGCTCCAAACGAGCGCGAGGCGGTTTTCGAGACCCTGGACGAGGAGGTTGCTGCCGAGGCGCTCGAGGAGCTGGAGCCGAAGGTTCAGAAGGCGGTAGTGGAATCGCTCGATTCAGACCGCGCCGCCGACATCGTCGAGGAGATGGAACCGGACGCGGCCGCCGACCTGCTCGGCCGACCTGTCGGACGATCGACCGAAGAAATTCTGGTGCAGATGCAACCGCAAGAGCGCCGGGAAGTGTCGGACCTGCTCGAATTCGGAGAGAACACCGCCGCCGGCGCGTATGACCACGGAATACATTGCCTTGCCGGTAGCGGCCACCGCGCACGACGCCATCGAAGCCGATGCGCAACTTCGATGGACGCATGGAAAGCATGAGCACTATCTTCCTGATCGATTCCAATGGCACTCTGGCAGGCGCTGTCCCGCTGGTCAAAATCGCGATGGCTAAGCCCGAGACTCCGCTGCTGGCTCTGCATCAAGAGCCGCTGCATCTGCCTCGCGGGCCGGATGCCAAGGAGAAGAGAATTCGCGGAACTGTTCGACAAGTACAACCTGCTTGACTCTGCCGGTGGTGGACGATCACAGTCGCCTGGTGGGCGTGATCACGCCCGACGACATCATCAACATGCTGCGCGCGAAGCTGTAAGTGATTCCATGTGGGGCCGGGTCTTTGACCCCGGCGCGGACGCATCGAAGACCTACGTCTCCACACCTGCCAACTATCACTTGCTTTCTAAGCTTTTCGTTTTCACCTGTTCAGAAATGCGTCCACTGCGTTTATTCTGATCCGGTCTGTTTTGTGAACTTGATCCCCGTGAACTGCGCGCATGCGATTCCTGAGACGTTGGAAGACCCAGATCCTGCTGTTTCTTCCGGTAGTGGGACCGGGCTTTATCACCGCGAACGTCGACAACGATGCCGGAGGCATCCTCACGTATTCGCAGGCCGGCAGCGCAGTTCGGTCACGGGCTCCTACTGGACCGATGATTCCGATCACCAGTCGCCCTGATTGTGGTGCAGGAGATGTGCGCCCGGATGGGAGCCGTGACCGGCAAGGGTCTGAGCGACCTGATTCGCGAGGAATACGGCCTGCGCATCACGTTCCTGATGATGATCGGGCATTCTGATCTGCAATTTCGGGAACGTGGTAACCGAGTTTGCCGGGCATCGCGGCGAGCATGGAACTGTTCGGCGTGTCGCGATATATTTCAGTTCCGGTCTGCGCGGTTATCGTGTGGCTGATCGTGGTCAAGGGCAGTACATAGACCGTTGAGAAAGTATTTCTGGCCGCATCGTTTTTTTACCTCACCTATATTTTTGCCGGTGTGCTGGCCAAGCCGGCCTGGCTCGACGCGATAACGGCAACCGTCACACCTCCACACCTTGGCGGCTTTCAGGCGAACATTCGTATCTCTACCTCGTGATCGGATCTGGTAGGTACGACGATCGCTCCGTGGATGCAGTTCTATCTGCAGGCGTCGGTGGTGGAGAAAGGAGTCACCGCGGCGGCAATACAAGGCATCGCAACTGGATGTGGTCGTCGGGTGCGTCTTTACGGACGTGGTGGCGTGGTTCATCATCGTGGCCTGCGCAGCCACTCTCTACGTCCACGGCCATCGCGATATTCGCGACGCCGCCGACGGCGCCCAGGCGCTGCGTCCGCTCGCCGGAGACTATCGCTTACATTCTTTTTTTCGCTGGGACTGTTCAACGCGTCGCTTGTTCGCGGCTTCGATTCTGCCGCTTTCGACCGCATATACGTTTGCGAAGGGATTGGGTTTCGAGTCGGGATCTGGAAGGAAGTTTTCGGAGGCTCCCGGCCTTCTATTGGCTCCTATACGCTTCTGATCGTCGCGGGTGGAGCGGTGATTCTCCTGCCCGGTCTGCCGCTGGTCAAGATTTCCAGTGCTGTCGCAGGTTGTCAATGGTGGCGTGCTGCCCTTTGTGCTCATTTTCATGCTGTTGCTGATCAACAACAAAGAGACTCATGGAGAGAGCACGTCAATACCCGCGTTTCAACGTCATCGCGTGGGGGACGACCGTCATCATGATCGTGCTGACGCTGGTGTTGCTCTGGAACACGCTGCGGAGCGCCGGGTGGAGAAGCATTCAACGCCGAGATCGCAGAGCCTGCCGAGAGAAGCGGGAAAGACCGCTCTCACTGATTTTCTGTGGCGTTGAGTGACCTCACAGAATCTTTCCTGCCGCCAGATCCTTGACCAACGCCAGATCGGCTTCGAGGAAGTCCAGTTCGGTGAGTTGGCTGCGCGTCGACCCAGCGGATTTCGTTGAAGATGCGGTTCTCGATCGTGCCTTGATAACTTGCTCACGTCGAAGAAACGCAGCTCCGACCGATCCTCCACCTGGGTACTCGTGGACGATTCGGGCGACTTCGTCGCCGACTGCGGCTTCGATTCCAAGTTCTTCTTCTAGTTCACGGCGCAATGCATCGCGAGGCTGCTCTCCATCCTCGATCTTGCCGCCGGGGAACTCCCATTTGAGCGGCATGACCTGGTGACGGGTCCGCTGGCAGGCCAGGATCTTGTCATTCTTCGAGAATGAGAGCTGCAACGACGCGCTTCATTGTTGAGTTGCTCGAAAGAGTAGGGCGCCTGGCTGGCGGCAACCCGGCAGGCATCCTGCGCACCGCCCGCCGAGCGAGTAGACCCTCGGGACAGCCGGCGAGATGCCGGCGCTACTCTTTGACTTGCTTCTGTTGCAGGCGTTTTCCTACGAGTTGAGCGCAGATATTCGACTAATTCGCGATCTTCGAAGCCGAAGGCAGCTGCGAAAGTGACTGTCGATGTCGAGTTCACCGGCCACATGTCCATGCGTCAAAAACGGGCACAACGATCTCGGACTTGGTTTCAAGCGAGCAGGCCAGATAACGCGGATCGCTCGCGACGTCATCGACCACGATGGTCTTGCCTGAGGAAGCGGCCGCCCCGCAGATTCCCTGATTCAGAGGGATGCGGTGTGTGGAGTCATCGCTCCCTGAAAGTGTCCCAGGACCAGCATGGGTGGATTCGCGCCCCGCTCCAGCATATAAAATCCGACCCAGTTGTACTTCAGCATTTTGTCGTGGAGCAGGCGGGTGATACCCTCCATGAGATGGATCGGCGGCTGCGCGCTCTGGAGTTCAGCCGGTCGAGTTCTTTTCGGACTTCCCTTCGATCTTGTTTGCTTGGAGATCGACAGACATGAGTCCAGTCCTAAATCACGGCGTTGGTCGGCGGCGGCGGATTGCGGGCGTCACTTCCGCAATCGAGCGTAACCCGGCACGGTGGCGAACGCTTCCGGATGGATCGCTGCGGCAAGAGCGTGCAGACCTTGAATCAACGTCGGCGCCGGTGTATTCAGGAGCTCGTCGGAAATACGCATAGACTCTGCTTAGCGCGCGCAGCGATGGTTCCGGCCCAACCTCGCGATCGCGAATGATCTTCGCCAGCGGAACGCGGTTGCCGGCTCCGCACCAGGCAGCGATGATGACCTCGGGATCGCGGTCCAGCACAAACTCGGCAGGAACTTGCGTGGCCGGGATCGCCGATGAACTCGCCGCCGGCCGCCGTGACCAACTCCGCGATCCAGGTCTGAGAAGTGATCAACGGTTTGCCCCACTCTTCGCAGTAGACGCGCTTTTACGCGCAGCTTTGCAGCCGATTTGTCTTACATCGTCGATTGCGCTCTTCATATCTGCGATGACTCATGCACCGCGTTCTACTGGCGTCTGCCACGCTCAGCGATCATCGGCAATATCCGTGTAGATGTCGGCCAACGTTCGTGGGGCCAGTCCAAGGAATCGCACGCCGGCCTTCAGGATTTCCGCCACCGCCGCCTCTTGGTAGGGCACCGCGGCGATGACGAGGTCAGGTTTTGCCGCCAAGGATTTCGGATGCCTTTGAAGTCCAGGAGTCCGCGATGATTAACCGCTGGTGGTTGATCACTCCCGGGACTACATTCCTGACGCAGTATTTCGTGCAGGCCACTACCCGGTCGATTTCACCGACGCTGGCGAGAATAACGGTCGCGCCTAGGTTGCAGGCATGCGATGCGCTGCGGCGCGTGTGAATCGGGCATGGCCTGCATTGTAGAGGAAGAGGAATCGCGCGGTGCATTTACAATCGCGCTGTGTACTCCTGCCGAGGTTCTGGATCACTTTCAAAATCCGCGCAATGCCAGGGAGGCTCGAAACGCCCGACGCGGTGGCGGAGTTGCAGAACTCCTGCTTGTGGTGACGTTCTTCGGTTCACTTTGAAAGTGGAGGGAGAGCGACTTGCCGATATCCGTTTCCGCGCGCAAGGGCTGCGTGCCAGTTATGGCATGTGGCGTCCGCGACCACGGAATTGGTTAGGGGCGAACGTTGGATGAGGCGCGACACCTTCGTCGGGAAGAACGTAGTGCGGATGGTGGGCGGCCTACCGGAGGCTTCAACGCACGCCAGTCACCTGGCAATCGACACGCTAAAGACTCTCTTAGGCGACTCTCGTGCGTAACGCTGCCTCGAAAGGAGCGTGCCGGAGGCGCTACACTTTCGGCGCATGATTTGCCTTCGGCTGATAGACTTTCCAACCTTTGCTCAGCAATCTCTTCCAGCCTGGCGGTCGGATTTATCGCAAATGGGTGCTTTGCCATCGCAAGCATTTCTGATCCCAAACAGAATTGCCAAAGGCACAGTCCGGCGGCGCCGAGAGCACTCTTCACGCAGTGCTTCGGGCTTGCCTTCGCCGCTTGGAATGCGAGGACAACGTAGTCGGCGACACACCGTTCTCAATAGCGGCCTCAGTCGCCAAGATCTCGATCCGGCGGAATGCCGAAGCGGCGCATTGCCGAGCGGATGATCCAATGGTTGGACGAAGAAACGGCCCACACGTCGGTCCTGTCGGAGCGCAGCCGCTGCACCAGATTGAGCATCTCGGGAAAGATTCCCGACGCAATCCCAATTCGAAGTATTCGTCGGTAGCGCTTGCAGAACTTCTTCGCGTAAGCCGTGGTTACAACGTCACCATCTCGCCGCACATGACATCTTCATCCACCAGGCCGGCTTTGTAGTCAGCGTGGCGGGCAAGCGCCCAGCGTTCGACGTCTTCTGAAACCATCGTGTCGATTCATCGACCAGTAGAAGAAGCTTTCGCCGGCATCGCCCGACCAAAGTGTACCGTCACAATCGAACGCGGCGACGCGGGGCTTGAGATTGAAGGACGCTTTCGAGCAAATTTCGCTGCTGGAGAGGACGATTTGCTCATGAATGTTTTGCTGTCTGAAAGAATCCCTTTCAGTCGTTAAGAAAAGCAAGGCCAACTGGAGTCTAGACACTCGGGACAGCAAGCGCCGCGTATTCTTCCGGTGTATCTACATTATGCCGCAACTCGAGGATCATCGACCGCCACGTAGGCAATTCTGTCCTGATTGGCATGCTCAACATCGCGCGCACTCGAAGTTGCAGGGGCTCGCAGAAATGCTTCAATCATTTCGCGACCGGCCAGAATGGGATGACCATGTTTCCCCTGGTACTCGGGAACCACCGCCCAAATCGCACGCGTCAATACTGCGTTCAAATTCAGCGGCGAGAAACTGGATCGTCCCCGCTTTGACGGGCGGCCGGTCCACCAGGGTAATCATGGCGGCGTCGCGTCCGCGATTCAGCACTTCATGCAACCCGCATTGCAGGGAACTGAACTGCCCGCGTTCCGGATCAGGATTGACGACCAGCGAAGCGCCTCGGCGCATACACGATCGGCGACAGTTCGAACTCGTTTTTCCCGGCAACCACCAAGACGATATCTACATGCGGAGTGAAGACTTGGATGGCCGCGGAAAGGAACGTTTCTCTCGCGCCGGTCGTTGGCGACTCGGAAGGCCAGGGCAGCAGCGCTTTATCTTCGGCCCATGCGGGACGATTCGCCCGCAGCCAGGATTACGCCGCAAAAACTCAAAGATCGCCCCATCATTCGAAGATAGCAAACCGCCTCACACCTGCCAAGGATCGCATTAGCTGAAGGTCGGCAGTTTGATGAGGTCGTCGTGCGGAACTGGCTCCACCGCGTGCCCGGCCTTCCGCCAGGCGCGCAGTCCGCCGGTGATGACGTAGGCCTTGAATCCGTGTTTCTGAAGTAGGTGCGCCACCCGGGCGCTTCGTGGCTTCGCGCTGTCAAGTACAGTAGAGATAGATCTCGCGGTCGTGCGGGAGATTCTTGATCTCTTCCTCCAGATTGTTGGGCTCCAGTCGAACTGATCCGGCGATGCGCTGCGAATCTGCGTCGTAGTATCCGTGGCTGCGAACGTCAGCTAACGATGCTTTGGGCGTCGTCGGACGCGAGTCGTTGGGCGAGTACCTCGACAGGCACACGTGGAACCACATCGAGCAAGCGATACTTCCGATAGATCCAGACCCGGTAAAATGACATAGGCCGCCAACCCAACGCCCAACACCACTTCAGCAGCGGATCCCGCTGAGCGTATTCCACGCGTAATGGCGCGCAGGAAATCGCTGAAGACGTATCCTCCAAGGGAGTAGGCCCCGACATAGAAGAGCACCCCGAGCGAATCAAATTGCAGGAACTGGCTGAGACGCATCTTCATGCTGCCAGCCAGCGGCGGCGACATGCTGTTGATGCCGGGGATGAATTTGGCAACGAGCAGGGTCTGCTTGCCGCGCCGATAAAGTACTCTGCCGAACGAAGAATGCAAGTCTCGGGATTGGCTGACACACGGCAAAGTATTCCAAGCAAAGCCCACCCGCTGACTCGTCCGGTGTAGTAGAGAATCAGGTCGCCACAAAGCATGGCCACGAACGAAACGCCAATTACGGAATAGAGATTGAGTTTTCCGTAGGCCGCGACCGCGCCTGCGGTCAACACGGCAAGCGCTGCTGGCACGGGCAGTCCTATGGCCTCGGCAAAACATTACGCCGCCGCCAGCAATAGGTATCCATGACGAGAGATGATCGGGAGCAGATCGTCCACAGTTTGTCTCTAGCAATTACTATATCGTGCCCGTGGTGTAACTCTGCGGCGCGTGTCCCACAAAAAAGGGCGGCATGAAGCCGCCCTTCGCGCCCGCTCGAAGCGGGTTTTACATCGAGTCGCCCTTCCAACATCTTCTACTTCCATGACGTGGATCTGATTCTTATCGGCATACACATGGGCCTTCAATTCCACGTGGTGGCCCTTCGTGTCCCTTCAAGGCTTCGGGGTTTGCTACATCCCACGACTTCTTTGTCCTTGTCGCCCACAAAGGTGAGCTTGTCACCCTCGGCTTTAATGGTCCCCTTAAGGCTCTTTCAGGGGCGCGGCAGCCGCGTCCTTGTCGGACTTTCCCATACCCGCATTGTCTTGTGCGAACGGCGCCGATGCTCAGCACGACCGCCAGACCCAGCACAAATACGAAAGCAGTTTCTTCATTTGTGATCTCCTGATCTTTAATTAGTGGAACCGCTGAAGTGGCCTTCCGTTGTAGGGTACGGCTGAAGACAACAAACGGATTTCTTCGCCGCAGTCTTTTGAAGCCGTTATGATCCTTTAAGGTTGTTCATGAGCCCGACCGCCAATTCTAGGGCTCTATTTCTCTCCTCGCTACCACAAATTCCGGTGCCCAAAGCAATGCCCGTTTGATCTCTGAATCCGGAAATATACAAATGGCGTTGCGTGCCGATTCCGCGTATCTAGCGGCTTCTTTAGAAGCGTATTCCAGAGAACCGTAGCGGTTCAAAATGGTAAGGACATCGGCGTGTGTGACTCCGTTGAAAGCGCGGTCACGCATCACGGCTTCAATCTGATGGCGCTCGGCAGCCGTGCATTGTTCGAGCGCATGGATTACCGCCATGGTCGCCTTGCCTTCGCGTAAGTCACTGGCCACCGGCTTACCGAGGACGCTCTCCGAGGCGGTGAGATCGAGCACGTCGTCAACGATCTGAAATGCCAGGCCGAGGTCGCGGCCATATTGTCCGAGCCGCTCTTCCTGTTCGGCGGTGGCGCCGCCCAGAATGCCTCCCAGCTCGCATGCAGACCGAAAACAAGCAAGCCGTCTTCCGGTAAATCAGGTCGAGATGCTCCTGGAGGCTGATTGCTTGCCCCCAGTTTCTCCATTTGCAGCAGTTCGCCTTCAACCATCTGCTGGGTGAGTTCGATCAGCACGTGTCGAGGATGCGGAAGTTGCGCTCCTGCACGGCGATCTTGAACGCCTGCATGTACAGCCAGTCACCGGCAAGCACGCACTGCGAGTTGCCCCACTTTGTATTGGCGGCGGGACGACCGCGACGAATCTGAGCTTCGTCAATGATGTCGTCGTGAACAAGCGTTGCGGTGTGGATGATCTCGACCACCGCAGCCCAATTGTCACTGCGCCGGTGCCTTGGTAGTTGAGCAGTTTCGCGCGACAGCAGCAAGAGCGCCGGGCGAGATCCGTTTACCGCCGCCCTGCGCGCAGGTATTCGCCGATCTCGGTGATGGCTGCGACGTTCGAGACCGTATCGCGACCGAACTCGTCCTCGATCGCCAGCGAGGTCATCCCGCAGCAGGAGTTCGAAGATTTCTTTGCCGTTGATGGCGGTTGGTGTGCTCGTCTCTAAGCTTTTTCACCACGAGTCACAGAGAAAACGCATTTGGCGCAACCTGCCGGTAGCAACGCTCATGACTGCTTCACAACCACCTAGATCTCAAAGTGTTTCTTCGTGTCTTTGCGTCTGACGGTGAATGCACCTCTCTTAGTTCGCTGCGGTAATTCACAAACTGCATATCGATTCCGAAATCGTGCTGCCTTCATCAGGGCGATTATTTCCTGCGAGCGTAGTCGCGGTCTTTCCCGCTGACTCGTACCAGATCGCCTTGGATGGACAGCCTGCACCGTCTTCTTCGCGTCCTTGATCCGCTTCACGATCTCGCGGGCTTTTTCGATTGGGATCCCTTGCTGCATGGTGATCTTCTGTTTCGCCGTGCTGCCCGCGGCGGACTCGATCGGCCGCGTACTTCAGACCTTCGAGAGGTACGACCCGCGCTTGACCAGTTTCTGCTGGAGAACATCGTTCACCGTCTTCAGTTTGTACTCGTCCGCGGAATGCAAACATGATCTGCGTCCTTGCCTTCGAGGGCGATCGCTGGACTTCGAATCCTTGAGGTCGAAGCGGGTCGTGACTTCTTTCATCGCCTGCTGGATGGCGTTCGAGACCTCCTGCAGGTCAATCTTGCTGACGATATCGAAAGTGTTCTCGGGCATGGTTGCTCCTACCTTTTGATGGTCACGCTGGAGAGAACGACTCTTGCGGCAAGCTACGAGCTGCGAGCTTTGAGCGACCACTCGGCTCAGGCGGCCTTCACCCCAGCATTTGACTCTTGAGGGTATCAGAAGATGCTGGCTATGGGCAGAGTCTAAGGCTGGGTCAGGCGGCTTTCAATTCGTTCGCGGAATTTGAAAAAATTGTAGAAGTTTTCCGTTGTCCGGGCTCCAATCTCTTCGGCGGTTAGATCCACGCAGTTCACCAATCTGGCGTGCTACCTCTTTGACGAATGACGGCTCGTTACGCTGTCCGCGATGCGGGATTGGGGCCAGGTAAGGCGAGTCGGTTTCGATCAGCATGCGATCGAGTGGCACGATTTGCGCGGCATCCCGGATGTTCTGCGCTTTGGGGAAAGTGATGTTCCCGGCGAAAGAGATCACGAAGCCGAGGTCCAGTCCCCGTCGAGCGTGTTCCACGGTACCCGTGAAGCAGTGCAGGATTCCACTCAGGCCGCTGGGCGTCCAGTGTTCGGCGATCAGTGCTCAGACAGTCGTCCCAGGCGTTCTCGCTGTTGTCGGAAGGGCGGCAGTGGATGATGATCGGCAGCTTGGCTGCACGCGCCAGTTCCATTTGTTTGAGAAAGACTGCTTTTTGGACGTCGCGTGGCGAGTGATCGTAGAAGTAGTCGAGACCGATTTCGCCCCACGCGATGACCTGCGGATGGCGCGACCACTGCTCGAGGCGGGCGTAAGCGGCGTCGTTCGCCAGATTCGCCTCATGCGGATGAATGCCGACGCTGGCCCAGATTTCCGGATATTGTGTCTGTCCAGCATATTTCTCAGCCAGCTGTATTCCGCAATCGGCTGTGTCAGGTCCCTCGCCGTTCCCAATTGCCAGATAAGCTTCGATCCCGACTTGCTTCGGCGCGAGTCAAGACATCTGTCACGATCGCGTATCGTAGCGTTTGCCCCTCAAGATGAGCGTGGCGAGTCGACAGAACATGGGAGTGTAGTACGGGTCTCTCGACCCGTCCGGCCGGAGCGAACCTCGATTGGCTATTTCAACCGCGTACCAATCGGCACATCTTCCAGGAAGCTAGCGAGCACGGGCTTGCCGCCCTCGGGCGACGCTGCCACGATCATGCCATTCGACTCAGTCCGCGTAGTTTGCGAGGGCAAGATTGGCGACAATCACGACCTTCCGCCCGATCAGCGACTCTGGTTGCGTAGCGCTTCCAGCGATTCCCTGCCACTAGCTGTGCGAACCTCGGTGCCCAGATCGACTTCGAGGCCAATCAATTTATCCGCGCCCTTTAACGCGTCTCGGCGTGTCTTGCTGCCACGCGTAGTTCGATTTTTGCGAAGTCGTCATCGATATGATCTTGCCATCGGGAATCGCGCTTGCCGGTTTCGCCGCGGCAGCTGGCTCCGGTTGCTAACCAAGCCGCCGTCTTCAGCGACGTCGGCGTCGTTGCAGGAGGCGCGACTGCTACGCGGGGCGCTGCTCGTTTTTCTTGCTCTTCCATCTTGTGCATCCTCTCGACTGCCGATTTGTCCGCTCGTGGGAACACGGCCTGTAATCTGCCGAGTTTTGTGCCCAGGTGCAGCTGTCCCCATTGCAAGCGACGATAGATCAAACTTTCGTGATCTCTCCGAGCCGAGCTGCGTACCCAGATTTTCCCAGTCGCGTCGGGCATCACGGGATGCGCGAGCGCGGTCACGATGCGCAACGCCTCCGCGCTGGTGTACAAGCACGGTGGCGAGACGTGCACGGCTTCCTTCGTCCTGCTTCTCGCCGAGAGACCAGGGTTCGTTTTCAACGATGTATTTGTCCACCGCTGCGACCAGTCCCCAGGCTAATTCCAGCGCTCGCGAAAACTGGTATTGATCGAACAAGAATACCGAACTCGGCAATTGTCTTCTTCGCCGTTTCTGGGATCGTGCTTCGTCGGCAGGGGTACGCCCGGTCTGCGACGGATACGGCACTCTCGCCCTTGAAATACCGGCTGATCATCGTGAGCGTGCGGCTGGCCAGGTTGCCCAGTCCGTTCGCCGAGGTCGGCGTTGTAGCGCTGGACACAGTGCGTCGAAGCTGAACGACCCGTCCTGTCCGAAGACGATCTCGCGCAGCAGGAAATAGCGGAGCGCGTCGATTCCGAGCACGTCGACGATCGTCTCCGTGCGCACGATGTTGCCGCGCGACTTCGGACATCTTGTTCTCTTCGAACAGCAGCCAGCCGTGCGCGACGATTCCCTTCGGCAAGGGCAAGCCCGCGGCCATCAGAAACGCCGGCCAGTAGACGCAGTGGAAGCGCACGATCTCTTTGCCGACCATGCTGCACGTCCGGGCCAGAATTTCTCGTACTTGTGCTCGGTGATCCGCCTGAGCCGTAACCGAGTGCCGTAATGTAGTTGACAGCGCATCCAGCCAGACGTAGATGCACGTGCTTGGGATCGTCCGGCACCGGAATGCCCCAGGAAAACGTGCTACGGCTGATCGAGAGATCCCGCAGGCCGCCGCGCACAAACGACATCACCTCGTTGCGCCGGGTCTCCGGACGGATGAAATCCGGATTGCTCCGTATAGAGCTGCATCAATTTGTCGGCGAAGGCCGAGAGCTTGAAGTAATAATTTTCTTCGTGAACAGTTTCAGTGGGGCGTCCACACGTCAGGGCAGGGCGCTCCGGCCGGACTGACATCCCACGTAGAGTTCGTCGAAGACGCAATACTGGCCGGTGTACGTGCCTTTGTAGATGTAGTCCGTTGTCGCGAATCTTGCGCCACAGTGCCTGCACGCCCTGCTTGTGGCGGTCGGATGTAGTGCGGATGAAATCGTCGTAGGAGAGGCCGAGGCGCTCCCAAGCTTGTACGGAACGCGTCGGAGACTTCGTCGGCGAACTGCTGCGGAGTCTTTCCGCGCGGCCTGCGCGGCTCGCTCGATCTTCTGTCCGTGCTCGTCGGTGCCGGTCAGAAACCAGGTGTCGTCGCCCAGCATGCGATGGCGGCGGGCGATCGTGTCGCAGGCGATCGTCGTGTAGGCATGTCCGATGTGGGGACGCGCATTCACGTAGTAGATCAGGGGTCGTGATGTAGAACGGCTTGCTCATGAGAGTACAGCTTCTGGTCCGCTAGCTACTGGCTTCTAGCAAACACGGTTGTCCTAGTGAGTTGCTAGAAGCCAGTGGCTTCGAAGCCAGCTTTGTATTGTCGCATTGCTTCTTCGATTACTATCTTCAGCGGGACGTGATTCGCTTCCGCCAGCGCCCGGCAGTCTTCATATTCAGGAGCGTAGTTAGAGATGCCGCCATTCATGCTGGCGATCTTTATGCGCACATCGCCCCATGATAGTCTTGACGGAATCCCAGCGGCGCGCGAGCGTTCTGCCGCTGCTCCTCGCGGCGACGCACGCCGAGGGTAGTCGTCTCGGCGAAAATGCAGTCTCGGTCAGGCGATCGCGCATCTTCTGGTTTGCACAGGACAGTCGAGCAACGACCCTGCGCGTCCCTTCTTCATCTGCACCGGAATACTGAATACGTCGAGCGCGCCTTCCGGATAGCAACTTCTCCGCGGCATAAGCGATCACTTGCGGGCTAAGGTCGTCCAGGTTCGCTTCGAGCACCGTGATCGTCTCGCGTGACGTGTGGCCGTCCGCTCTTGCCGCCGCCTTCGCCGATGTGTCAGTCGCAACACGTTCGGATGGTCTATGAAACTCGCGAGTGCCCACGCACCGTAGCCCGCCTTCTCAATCTTCATTGCCGGAAACGAACCGAAGCGGGTCGGCCAGCGTCTTCGACAATGGCTGCGCCAGTCGGCGTAACCAATTCAACCTGCTGGCCCCGACGAGTACACGAGGCGCGCCCTGAAGCAGCTTGAGCGTTGCGGGCGCAGGCACGAGGCAACGTCCCGTGAGCACACTTGACGGTTCCGCCGCCCGACGTTGAGCGGCGAGCATATCCATTCGTCGACGTCGAGCACCTCCGCTCCCAGCCGCGGCGCAGACGAATATCGACCATCGGCGTCGACGGCGCCGACTTCGTGAAAGTGGACCGTCTCGATCGAAGTGTTGTGAATCTCCGCTTCCGCCGACACCCAGAGCCTCGAAAATTTGGATCGCGGTAGCTTTAGCCTGACTGCTGATCGCCGCCTTGCCAATCATCTGCCGAATTTCCGGCAAGCCCGCGACCATGCGCATGCTCGTGTGGAGCGGGCGCCCCTTGCTGCTCTTGACTCGGTTCAGTGCCGCGGACTCGCCAGCCGGGGAGTGATGATGGTCATGATCCGCGATAGTGAGAGGGAGCATGGTCATGCTCGTGCGCGTGATCATGCTCGTGCGCGTGATCATGCTTTTGACGCTCCAGGAACACTTCACGAGGCAGGTCCTTCTCCCCGTGCGAGTACACATCGACCTTGGTGGCGGCAATCCCGCCGCGGACAACTCTAGAAATCTCCAACCGCGCACCGATGTCCAGCGCTGCGACTGTATCCTCCAGCAACTTCGGAGACACTCCGACTTCCACCAGAGCGCCCAAAAACATGTCGCCACTGATGCCGGAAAAGCAATCTAGATGAAGCAATCCGCATGGGAGAAACCGTCGCTGACTCGATTTTCATCATAGGGAACGCCGCTCTTTTCCGTCAAACCAGCGCTCATCTGCGCGCTCTGTTAGAATCACTATCTTCTTCAATCATTTAGAGGGATTCTTGTACCGACACCTGGAACGCCGGTTAAGCGAATCTGTGCGCGGATTTCTGCAGCGCATCTACGAGCTCGATGACGTCAACATAGTCATCGAACAACCGCCTGAAAGTTGAGTTCGGAGAGTACGCGCTGCCGATCGCCTTTGAACTGGCCCGCAAACTGCGCAAGGCGCCGCGCAAGATCGCGGAAGAAATCGTCGCTGGAATCGGCGCGGTGTCCAGGCTTCGACAAGTTCGAAATCGCTGGGGCTGGATACATCAACGTCCGTATCAACCGTGCTGAAGTCGCTGCCGCGCCTCTTCGCCGATCAGCAAGCGAAGGACGAGGTCGCCGCCGGGGAAAGTGCTGGTGGAACATTCCAGCATCAATCCCAACAAGGCTGCGCATATCGGACACCTTCGCAACGCGATCCTGGGCGATACGTTCGTTCGCCTGCTGCGCTTCGCGGGCAGGGAAGTCGATGTGCAGAACTACATCGACAATACCGGCGTACAGGTGGCCGATGTGGTCGTCGGATTCCTGCATATCGAAAAAAAGACACGCGCCGAAATCGAAGCGCTCGCCGCCGCGCCGCGCTTCGATTTTTACTGCTGGGATCTTTATGCGCGGGTCTCGCAGTGGTATGCGCGCAGGACAAGCAGAACCTTCAGGCGCGGTCAGCAGCGCTCCATGCGATTGAAGAAGGGAACAACGAAACGGCAGCCATCGCCGAGCTGATTTCAGTCGCGGTGTTGCGTCGGCATCTCGAGACCATGGACTGCGGCTCGATATCGAATACGACTTCCTGCCGCGGGAGAGCGAAATTCTTCATCTGCATTTCTGGGATGCGGCCTTTACGAAGCTCAAAGAAGGCTGGAGTTCTTTACTTACGAGAGCGAAGGAAAGAACAAAGGCTGCTGGGTGATGCGCGGGCGGGAACGTCAAAACCGTTAACCACGGAGGTCACAGAGGACACAGAGGAAGACGCAGGATCACTGAGGAAGATCAGAAAGTGATCGTCACGATCGAACGGCACGGTTGGTTACGTCGGCAAAGACATCGCTTACCACATGTGGAAGTTCGGCCTGCTGGGGCGCGACTTCGGATATCGCAAGTTCTATCCGCTATCCGAATGAACGCGATTGCTGGATATCCACGAGCGACGGAGAGAAAGATCATCCTCACTTCGGCGATGTCGCGGAAATCTATAACGTGATCGATGCTCGCCAAGCAGAGGCGCAGAACACCGTCATTGAGGCCCTGCGCGGACTCGGTCACGCCGAGGCTGCCGATCGGTACACGCACTTTTCCTACGAGATGGTGGCGCTCACGCCGCGCTGCGCCGCCGAACTGGGGTACGAACTAAGCGAGGAAGACAAGGCGCGGCCGTGGATCGAGGTTTCCGGACGCAAGGGTTTTGGCGTGAAGGCCGACGACCTGATGGACGCGCTTGATTGCCTCTGCCCGCAAAGAAGTGGACTCGCGTCATCCCGAACTCAGTGAGCGAGAACGGGCGCGAGGTTGCCACGCAGATAGCCATTGGGGCCCTGCGGTTTTTCATGCTGAAGTACACCAAGCCGTCGGTCATTGCATTCGATTTCAAGGACGCGCTTAGCTTTGAGGGTGAAACCGGGCCCTATGTCCAGTATGCGGTCGTACGCGCCTCTAATATCTTCCGCAAGGGTGGATTCAATCTGGAGAGTCTGGCTTTCCGTGCCTCCGATGGAGGCATTGCCGAGTGCGGCGAAGAGGGGCAAGCCCCGTCTCTACGCCGATTTTGGAAAGTATCTCAACGGTCCGGACAGTAACGAGATTTGGGATCTCTGGCTCATGGCGGCGAAGACGTCGTACGTGATTCGTCAGTGCATCGCCACTACCGAACCTGCGTACCTCGCCAAACACGCCTTTCAAATGGCGCAGATGTTTAACACTTTCTATCACCGCCACCCCATCCTTGCCGAGGCCGATGAAGGACGGAGGCGTTCCTGCTCGCTACTGCGGCAGTTGTTCGACGCGAATTGATCCGGAGTTCTCGGTGCGATGGGGATTGGCGCCAAATCATGTGACCTTCCCTGAACAGCCATGCAGCGAAAAGAAAGCTGG
>ERZ1370068.7834-contig-6728_pt1 | contig 48193 bp, 86 predicted proteins | sample MGYA00561227_ERZ1370068 | MGnify/ENA primary metagenome ERZ1370068 (study PRJEB38410, sample SAMEA6850437) | metagenome | study: Metagenomic assessment of the ecological functions of the soil: analysis of the soil microbiota associated with the... | reverse complement strand
TTACGCATTGCTAAACTAATGGATGGCATGACATTAGCGTCGTCGTGCGGAGGTGGGGGCATGCAGTTCAGTTACGAGGCGAAACTTTCATTTGATGGTTCGAGCTATTCTGACAATCCGTCAGTTCCCCGGCTCATCAACTACGTGGTAAGGGAAACGGGGAAAATACTCATCTCCGTGACCGCGAAAGGCGAACACTCTCTTCCAGTAGTGTTGAAGCCAGGCCAGTAGCTTCATCCTTTTGAGATGCTCTCTCGGTTTCCGACTGCGCGATCAACTACTACAATGGCCAGCGTCGATAGGCCTAGTCTCACATGGACGCATTGCCGCGAGCCGCACAGTGACGCGTCACGCTCATTCGGCGCTACCCTGTTCTAATTTTGAAAGCGCATGTATCCCACTTGGCGGGAAAATCACTTCCTTCTCCAGCGCACCCCTTCCTTTGTGTTCTCGATCAAGATGCCTGCAGTGATGAGTTCGGCGCGGGAGGACATCGGAGCGTTTGAAGTCGCGAGCCTTGCGAGCCGCATCCGCATCTCGGTGATTTTCTTCTCGATGTCGGCATCAGACAGCTGACCGAAGCCAGCCAGCACCAGGGCTTCCTGCGTGACGTCCTTTCGCGGCCCTCGGCCTTCCGCCCATTCGATGATCGCCTTCACTTTCGGTTGCATCGTCGTCGGCGAGCACCGCGAAGATTTCATCGAACTTGTCGATCGCGCCTAACAGGGGGCGCGACATCGTCCCTGCGCATCTCACCCGCGTCGATCGCGGCGTTCGCCGGCGCGAACCATCTCGAAAGATGGCGGCCTGCGCCTGTGCCGTGTTCAAAGTCGTCATCGAGCGCGGCCTTCATGCGTTCAATCGTGTCGGCGGCAAGCTTGGTCATGGCCGCGTTCGCGCCGCCCGCAAACGCCGTGCTCGGCAGGCGCAAGCGGAAATTCCGCAAACGCTCGACCGATGTCGCCGCCTGCGCGCAAGCCCATCCAAGGTGAAATTGAACTGGTTGCGGTACGGAACCGACGTCAGCAGATAGCGGATCGACGACGGCTTATGTCCCTTCAGGCACCAGGTCGCGAACGGTGTGAAGAAGTTGCCGAGCGCTCTTCGACATCTTCTCGCCCTCGACCAGCAAAAAACGCGCGTGAAACCAGTAAATTAGCGAACGGTCTTTCCAGTCAGTGACTCGGATTGCGCGATTTCGTTTTCGTGATGAGGAAAGATCAGGTCCTCGCCGCCCGCATGCAGTGTCGAAGCGATTTCCCAATTCTTCCATCGACATCTGCGGAGCACTCGATGTGCCACGCCCGGACGGCCGCGGCCGATCTACGTCTCCCAAATAGCCTCGCCGGGTTTGGGAGCCTTCCACAGGGCGAAGATCGCGGGCGTTATCCTTTTCGTATTCGTCCACGTCCACGCGCGCGCCGTCGTTCCATGCCCGGCGAAGTCGTTTCTTGGAGAGCTTGCCGTACGGGGAACATGGCGATGCGGAAATAGTACGGAAGCCATCTTCGGCGCGCGTACGCCAGGCCTTGTTGCTCGAGCTTCGGCGATGAAGTGCGGCCATCTCGGGGATGTGCTCGGTGGCTTCGCAACCAGTTTCGGGCTGCTCGATGTTCAGCGCGGCCGCGTCCTCGAGGAACGCCCTGCGTGTACTTCGGCGGTGTATTGCTTGACGTCGACGTCATCGCGCGCCGAGAGGCGTTGCGGATGATCTTATCGTCCGACGTCGGTGATGTTCATGGCGAAGCGTGAGCTGGTAGCCGCTTTGCTTCAGGAAGCGGCGCAACACGATCAACGGCGATGAATGTCCGAAAGTTGCCGATGTGGCCGTAGTCATAGACAGTGGGCCCGCAAGCATACATGCGAACTTTGTTGGGCTGGATCGGTCGAAACTCCTCCACCCGAGCAGACATGGTGTTAAAGAGGCAGGGCCATAGCTTCAAGAGAGCGTGAGGATGAACCGTGTTCATTCCTAGGGGACGGGGAGAAAGGGGGTCAATGACGTGCGGGGGTGGTATAGAACGGCAATTCTCCCGGAGGTCCGGCTTAAGCCACGCTTGGATTCGGGCAGGGCCGCTAGATTACGCGATAGTAACTGACGGAGAGTTGCATAGTACGGAGAAGTAGATATTGCCTCGGGGACAGCGTTCTTGGCCATTATCCCGCACGCAATGATTTTGTTTTTATTTCGGCTACCAATTCATCGATTGAGAGAATGCTTCCTCCCGGCGATCGTATCGCGTCCCTTTGATGTGTAATAAAAACCGCGAACTGTTGAAGAGGTGTGGACGGCGGTAAACCAGAGAAACTTTTCGTTGAGGGCTACCGCTTGCAACTGGTTCATGATCCGGGTGCGCGCCTGCACCATGCGGTGTCGGTGCCACAACAGTTGCCGGAGATCGCGGTTTCCCAGCTCGGCACCCAGATCCGCGGAAAACGATCTTCCAGCAGCAAGCGCAACAGCAGCCGAGCATCCTCGCGATCCGTCTTTGCCTTGCGTACCCGCTTGGTTTGAATCTCCGCTGCATCGCCGATCCACAACTCAAAGTTCAGCTCGGCCAGCAATCGTTCCAACCAGCGCGCCTGTCCACTGGCTTCCATGCCCACGCGCACCTTCATTCCCTGCGCCGCCAGGTCCCGGTAAAACTTCTCCGCTTCCTCACGGTGCTGCAACGGCCTTTCCTGGAACTCTCCAGTATCCGTATCCACAAACGCAATTTGCTGAAAACCCGGGTGGTAATCTGCTCCTATAATGATCATTGTCCGGCTCCTTTCTACCCGAGCCTCTTTGGTTGGTTTTGGCACCACCAAGCTTACTCGGGTCTAGGAGCCGGCATTGTTATGGAATCAATTACACTCATCGATCCTGCCGTTCGGCGGTCGGCACGGTGGCCTCCAAAGGCATGGATCGTTTGAGTACATTTTTGAGCAATCCGGTAGTTGGGGAGAAGTGATCCAGCTTCCGGTTGGCGGACGATCCGCCCGAACTAACCGCGGCTTCAACCCCCTGACCAAGTCCACGCCTGCCAGATGATGACCGAGGTGCACACAGTTTCGATCGTCGCGAAGAACACGTACGCTGGAAAAGCGGGCGTCCCGAAAGTCACCGTACAAGAGGCGGAACGAAGGTCAGGAAACCGTTTACAAGGGTCATAATGCCACCAGCGATGATATTCGCCAGCCGGTTCGCTCTAAACGGAAGCAGTCGACACGCCAGAATCATGGCGATGGGTATTTCCATCAAGACCGCTGAACCCAGCAGAGCCCATTGTGGGAGGTGTGGGGCTGAATTCGGCGAGCCAACGAATAGCGAACAGGGCAAGCAACGTCCGCATACAGGTAGTTCAATAACGCGAAGAGCTCACAATAGAGACAACCGCCTCCTTGTGTCATGCATGTCAACCTCCTCAACGTGGAAGAGCAAGTCGGGAGATCTGAGTTCGCGCTCCTGCGCTAGCCACTGTCACATTTGAGCAACACCTGGGGATCACGGGCGAGAGCATCAAAAAGCCCGACGCGCTGCCGAGGGAGCATCCGAAAATTCTCGTGATTGGGACCAACTCCATGCGAGAGTTCGGCCATGCCTAACCCGTTGTAAGGCGATTATCACGCATGCCGGCGCTTTTCGTTCAAGCTGTTTGGGTGCGGGATGATAAAGTGTTAATTTTGATGTTTCGCACAATCATCGTTGTCTTCCCATATCGCTCTAGTAGACTTCGCTCTCCTACCCAGCATACACCAGTCTTAGCAACTGCATCTCTTGCCGTCTTTCTTGGGCACTCATCCGTATAACCAGTATGGTGGGGGCGACCGCACTATCGCTGGAGGGACTCGTGCCGCAGTGGATGCGGGATGGCCTGGCCGGCTTCGCTAGGAACGACCTGAACGCTCTCTCGGAACTGATACCTGGCGCCAGAATCGGCTGTATCAAGTACCACTGCCGCGCATCGTGCGGCAGCCCGCCGAAGCGGCAGACCTTGTTCCAGCAAACATGGTTGAGGAGTGGTCGAGAAGATTCGTTCCTTTGATGCAAGTCGCAATTTTGACGCCTGGCTGTTCACGCTGGCGCGCAATCCTGGCGATCGATCATTTGCGCCGATCGGGTCTCGCAGACTTTGACGAGCGCGCTCGCGCAACAGCTGGCATAGCGAAACCGTGGCGGACCGGATTCGTGGTAGCAAGACCTCACGCCGCTCGATCACGCGCTCGCGACTGAGCGCCGAACAGACGATCAGCGAAGCGATGGCGGGGCTGACGATGACGATATCGCGAAGTCCTCACACTGCGGTTTGAGGATGAGATGAAGATGAGGAGATCGCTCGGTTACAGCGGTTCCGGTATCAACGGTGTCCACCGCCGCGACGTTCGCTGAACACTGCGTTACGCGCTCGAAGCGCGGCTATCCCGGAGAGTACATGACAATGAGCGAGCACGACAAGATTCGAGAACTCGCTGGCGCTTGGCTGCAGCCGAGCGCGCTGACGAGCGCGGAAGAAAAGCAGGTTGCGGAGCATGTGCGGTCCTCATCGCCTGCTGAACGAATCGAGGCTTAGCGGCCGATTGCCGAGCGAACTCCGCCGATTGCCGACGCCGCAGCCTTCTTCGTGGCTGGTGCAGCCACGCTGGCGCGTGCGGGAGGCGGTAGCTCACCGAACAGGCCGACCAGCAACGACTGGAACCGCCGCGTAATGATTGTTGTTCCGTCGCGCTCTGGCGTGGCTGCTGACGATGATACTTCGCGAGCCGGCCGGTTTTCCATCTTGTGTGAGCGGCCGTTTCGGGTGGAGCTTGTCGGGCCGCAGTTCACCCGCACGTGGGATCAGCTTTGCCGCGTTCACCGCGCTGGGGTGGGTCTCTGCGGGAGGGGTGGCCGCAGTGACGCGTTGGCAATCCGGCTGGCGCGGCTTGAAAGGAGGCTGGCATGAGCCTGCTTCTACAAAAGCTGAATTGCGCGTGATTCGCGAAGCGCAGCGTGGATCGTTGCATAAGCCCGCCTCCATGTTCCAGTGCTCGCCGCCGGTGCCGCGTTGTCCCTTCGTGGCGCACCAACGGATCCCGAAATAGAGCAAATGGCCGCGCTGGGGACAAGCGCTGCTCGTTTACGGAATCTCTGCGCCGCTGCATGAGGTGGCGGCTCTTGGTTGCGCCAGGATCGGCATGCCCGCTCATGGCGACGCGAAGCGGCGGCAGATGCGGTACGTACGTGACGCCGTTACGATCTTTCGTTCCCTAGCTGCGATCGGGATGATCTACGTACTTCATGATCTCCGCGGCCGCTGCACGAAGCGTGCCCGGGCTGCAGGGCGTGTCGAAAGGCAAAGTGCCCATTCTGTCCGCAGCACTGCGGCATCTTTGCTGCAGCCAACGCGCCCGAAATGGATAAGCCCGTTGAGCCCACTTGGGGAATTGCGCGTATTGCGCAACTGCCTGAGTCGGCGACGCGAGCTACGCAATCCTCTGTGGCGATCACGCCGCGCCTTCGCGACGGTATCGAGATTGACTGGTTTCGCTTCTTCCCGTTTGTTCGACGCCGCGGATTTATTGTTCTGATCGAAATAAAGGCGTTTCAAATTCAGCTTGCGCCGTTTATACCACAAACCTGGTCATGAATGAAATGAATTGAGATGTCGATATTTACGACAGTTATCCGGTTCGTCCAGTTTTTGAAAAAAGTCCAGAGCCGGCAGGATTCTTGCCGATGTGCTCACCTTCGAGAATGAGGCGGGCCGCGGATTAGCGGCGGTTCGACGCTTGGCAGCGCAGCATATGTTGACAATTTTCTCCACTTCGACTGCAGCAGGACCGTTTAGGATCTAGTCGCTCACAAGCAAGGTTGTCATCCGTGATGATCTCGTCTCTTTTTGATCGATTGGATTATCCCAGCCTCCGTCAAAGTGTGTACTTGAATCAGGCATCCCTCGGATTGATCGGTCAACCAGCAGTAACCGCAATGCACACTTTCATAGACAATGTTGCTAGGCATGGCAACCTCTACATGTCCGATAGGGATGAGGTGGCATACTGCGAAACGCTCCGCGAACGCGCATCGCGATTGCTTCATTGCGATTCCGCGCAAGTCGCGATTGTCGCGAGCGCAAGTGAGATATTGGGGCAACTTCCGATGTTGCTTCAGCCAAGACTAAAGAGCACAATTCTGGCCGTTTCATCAGACTTTCCTGCGATAACTCGGCCGTGGCTTCGTCTGGCTGCTCTAAAAGACCATACGGTGCGCTTTGTTGATGACCAGCCTACGTGCGATTTGACCGATACACTCATTGAGGCAATTGATGAGAGTACTTCTGTGGTTGCGGTGAGCAGTGTGCAATACGCTACGGGTACGGTAGTGGATATTTCTCGCCTGCGCCAAAGCACTGTCCAGGTTGGTGCACGTTTGATTGTAGACGCTACGCAAGCGGCAGGTGCAATGCGGGTGGACGCAGCGGCGTGGGATGCTGATGCCGTCGTTGCCAGCGGCTACAAATGGCTTGGTGGACATGGAGGCGTTGCACTAGCGATCATGTCGCCACTCTTGCTTGAGCAAATACCCCCTTTACCGGGTTGGATGGGCGCGTCGGACCCCTTTGGATTTGATGCGACCTCTGTGTCGCTAGCTAATGATGCGCGGCGCTACACGCAATCAACAATGTCGTATGTCTCTATGGCTGGTCTCGTGGTAGCAATTGAGCAGTTGTTGTCCTTGGGTGAAGCTCGAATTGAGGCACATGCACGGAGTTTGGCAGCAATGTTGGTTAGCGACGCCAGCAAGTATGGTTGGCAACCGTTTCGTAGTGTTGGCGATCCTGCTGGGTCTCCACACATCATTTCACTGGGCCGCCCTCGCGAAAGCGTACAAGCAATTGTGGAAAGACTTCGTAGTCACAATATTGTGTGCGGTACACGTGGCGGACGCATTCGGATCTCGCTCGCCCCTTACAACGACTTGGCGAGTGATGCCGACACTCTCGGTACCGAAGCACTTATGCAGAGCAGTTCGGGATGAATGCATGACTCTAACTGTCGAAAAACAGGCGATAGCAACACAAGCTTGCGCCGTTTGTTCGCCGGAACCGGAGTCGCTTGAGTGCTTTGGCGATATAACGACAGCGCCGGTAGCTAACCTGGGTGCGTTGCGAGGGCGACTCTCGGATGGTCACGTCCACACCCGAACTGTGGACCGTCGAACTCAAATTCCACTGCTTTCGTCCCGATGCGAGTGCCTGCCCGACTCGCATCGCGTCGTGAAACGGAAATCGGATGTGATGCACTATCTAGATAGAAGAATACAAGATAGGTAACCCGGCCCGTTTCGAGCTTGAGTGCCGGGAATTCGGATTCGTGCTCCAGTTTCCAGCTCCAGGCGTTTCCCTCCTCGCCTGACGCGACGAACCCAGGCTGTTCAGCGCTCGACCAACCGCACCGTCCGGCGAAGCCGGGGTGAAGAGGACAATACCGTGAAACTGTTTCGAAATGCTTTTTACGCCGCGCTGCTGTTGGCGGCTTCCGCTTCGCATCGCTCAGACCACGGGGAGACGTTGTGGCGATCATCCCGTTTCCGTTTGTCGTAGCAGGGCATACGCTGCCGGCTGGACGCTACATTGTCTCGCCGATGAACCAGAACACCTTGAGACTCCACGAATCCACGGGCCCGGGCATGTTGGTGTCGACGAATGCTGCCCAGCGCCGCCTGGGTCCGACGATAGCTCCAAACTGGTTTTCCACCGCTACGAGAGCACGTATTTTCTCTCGCAGGTGTGGATCACGGGCAGTGATCGGGGAAGAGAGGTACGTCGTTCGGATGCCGAGCTCGAATTGGCGGCAAAGTCAATGCAGAAGGCTAACACCGTGGTAGTCGCTGTTCGGTGATTTCGTATACCGCTCCTGGCCCCGGCAGCAAAACACCGGGGCCGTATTTTTCTCTATCAGATCACGACCGCCCACACGAAAACCGGCCAATGGGCGAGTTCTATCAAAGGGATGTCAGAAAAAGTTCTGCCTCGACCGGAGGCGAGATGTTTCTCGAGATCCAGCCCACGGTAGTTAGGCTTCCCTGGAGAAGTGTGACTTGTGCCCATTCTGATGAGTCTCCTCTGGTGAGTTAGCGGTCCTCGAGTTGGCGAGAGCGACCAGCGGATGGCGACTCAAGTCAACCATGGTTCTATCCGAGGCTCATTGGCCTATAGCTATTTCTGGTTATCCGAGGGCATAACGTGTAATGGTGACTCGGTGCCCATGGCACGCGGGGCCGGATCTCATTGACTGATACTTCCCTCGAACCGAGCATCTCGAATTCGACCGACCACTAGCAGAGGAAACTCTTCGAATGGAAGGCTCTTCTCAGTGATGCTCAAGCTGTTTGTCGCTGCAACTGTTTGGGGTCGAGAAGCTCACTCCTTTCTTCCAAATGATAAGATGATGGCGGCAATCTTCCGTGCCAGAGTGAGACGGGCCAGGCTGGGCCGCATCCCTTTCTCCACCGGGCAGCATAGAGTCCCTGCAACGGCCCGGGGCGTTCGATGGCGGAGACGGCCGCGCCCCCCTTCAGCAGGTTTTTCAGATCGTGATTATGGTTGTGATTCAGACCACGCACCGTGATGCGCTCGCGGTTGCGTTGCAGCTTCCCGCACAACGCGGGTACTCGCCACTGTCATGGGTCTGGACGGCAAAGCCGCTGTAGGCCCAAAGCTGGCGCTTGGTACGAAACCGTGCGGTGTCTGCGGTATGGCAACCAGCAGGGCGGAGCGAATCGGACCGATCTTGCCAGAATCTGGCGAAGCAATTTCACTGCCACATCTTGCCACTTTCCGCAACAGCTCGCGCCGTCGGCCTGGCGCACGGGTTCGAGACTATCAGTTGCTGGTATAAATGCTCGGCTCGAATCTTCTCACCCCTGGTTTCACCAGCTGGGCCAGCCACTCGGCACGATGGCGGCGGCTATGAACGCTCGTGCCCGCCTGGGATAGCCCAGCTTCATTGCGCACCGACTTAATGCGATTCATCGCGGGTACTATCCTGCAGGTGAGGGTCGAATAGCTCCGCCCCAACTCCTTAAGGGTGCGTATTCCATGTTCTTCGTGGTACACACCGGCTTGACTTGGTGGGTGCGTAGCAGCTCCGCCAAAATTGCTGCATCCACCCGATCGTTCTGATTGCCATCCTCATTGGCGCGTTCTTGCGCGGATCGCGAACCACCAGCCGGCTGACGCGGGGGCTTCAGCAGATCGTGTAACCGGGTAGCCAAGGTCCCTTCTTCGAAGGTCAGCGCCAGAGTTCACGCAGTCCCTGAATGAACTCCAGAATCGTGGCTGCCTTGGTTTTCCAGCGCGCATTCCATGAGCAGCTTGCCCTCAGCATTCCTCACCGCAGCGGAAATGGTGGCGGCATGAACGTCCATGCCGATATGCCTTGTCTTGACTCATAAAGGCGCTCCTTTTCGGTAAGTGTGGTGTTCTGACGACTCACAACTTACCGCAAAGTGGGCGCCTTTGCAATGTACGCGTGTAATAGCGATTTTTCGCCAAACTAGGGGGCGTTCGGGTGAGCGCATCGCCCCTGCTGCCTAAGATCTTTCAGTTGTTCGGTCCCACCGCAAGAGTCGTCGTCCTTCGCGCTCACTGTCGGCATTGCGCACTGTCGCACTCAATGCTATCCCGCAAGCAGCGTTCTGGCAGGCGTCCAGTACTTCCGGCTCAGGGAGCGCTGGCGGCAACGCGCTGGAAACCGATCGACGGAACTCGTTCCATGCCCGCGCGATTGTCGGATCGGTGAGGGCAGGAGCGGGAAGCCCGGCCGCGCGTCGCAATTCTAGCCAGGCGCTCATCCCAATCGCGGGATCACTCGCGATCATATTTCTGATCTGGTGAAAGACGACGTAGTTCAGTGGCTGAGTCTTTGGCGGTTGATCGCCTTTCACCATTGCATCGGCACACATTGAGCAGACGTAGACCTGATCTTGGGGTGACCGCAATCCCTGATCGATTCCTACAGTGCAGGAGAAAACGCAGATGGCGATCGCGCTCTGATTGACATCTACAAGTTCCCGGCAGCGGATGCAGGGAGCGGCGGTGTGTTCTGGCATCTAGGACCTCCTCAAATCATTGTGAAATCGTTGCACAATATGATGCCCAGTTTCCCTCCTCTCCGTCGGTTGGGCTCAAGAAAGGTTCAAGAGGCCGAACCTTATGCGTAAACACCTCATCCTCAAATCAATTACGCTTGCGGCAGCGGCTCTGACTCAAAAGGACGAGTCCGATGAATCTTTCTGACCTCCTGCCGGTGTTACTCATCGAAGCCGATTTCACTCAAGTTCCGGCGTGGAAGATAGAGTGCTGGCGGCGATTTTTCGCCAATTTCCGGGCCGTTACCGCTCAACTCCGGTCAAAGCGCGTTGCATGTACTGACGTTTTGCCGGATGGCGCGAGCGTACCACCGATTAGCTCAACCTAGTTGCCACGGCACTGGAATACCTGGGTGTTCTCCTTCTGTATTCATCACGATCTTGCTGCTTTTGGTCTACGCGCTCAGTGCCGGGCTGACGGGAGCGCTTAGCGGAAAAATTAGCATCCGCTCTTTTGGGAGTGCCTACGTCTGGCCCCTTGGAAGACGGGTTTCTCGGGATGTTGGGCTTTGTCCTGCTGGGTCTTGCTCTGGTATTTGATGCCTCCGTTGGGCGACTCCCTCGGCCACAGCTTTGCCACGAACCCTTCAATTGCGGCTCTCATTGCAGCTCCAGTACTACCTTCGTTTCGACAACTCGTTCGCTTAGGACGGCTTATCTCTGGGGGCAATGCCCTCACTAAGAGGCGATTGGATCAACTACGCAGTCGATGAGTTCTATCCAAAAGGGATGTCAGAAAAAAGTTCTGCCTCGACCGGAGGCGAGATGTTTTTCTCGGATCCAGCCCGGTAGTTAGGCTTCGCTGGAGAAGTTTGGCTGCTTGTGCCCATTCTGAGAAGTCTCCTCGGTGAGTTAGCGGTACCGTCGAGTTGGCGAGCGACAAGCGAATGGCGACTCAAGGTCGGCTCCCTGATTCTATGCGAGGCTCGTGGCCTATGGCTATTTCTGGTTATCGAGGGGCATAACGTGTAATGAGTGACTCGGTGCCCATGGCACGCGGGGCCGGATCTCATTGACTGATACTTCCCTCGAACCGGGCATCTCGAGGAATTCGACCGACCACTAGCAGAGGAAACTCTTCGAATGGGAGCTCTTCCTCGAAGTGATGCTCAAGCTGTTCCCATCACTGCAACTGTTTGGGGTCGAAGCTCTCACTCCTTTCTTCCAAATGATTAAGATGATGGCGGCAATCTTCCGTGCCAAGAGTGAGACGGGCCAGGCTGGGCGCATCCCTTCCACCCGGGCAGCATAGAAGTCACTGCAGCGGCCGGGGCGTTCGATGGCGGAGACGGCCGCCCCCTTCAACGGAGTTTTTCAGATCGTGATTATGGTTGTGATTCAGACCACGCACCGTGATGCGCTCGCGGTTTGCGTTGCAGCTTCCCGCGCACAACGCGGTACTCGCCACTGTCATAGGTCTGGACGGACGGCAAAGCCTTGTAAGGCCCAAGCGCTGGCGCTTGGTACGAAAACCGTGCGGTGTCTGCGGTATGGCAACCAGCAGGGCGGAGCGAATCCGGACCGATCGCAGAGATCTGGCGAAGCAATTTCACTGCCATGTTTGCCACTTTCCCGCAACAGCTCGCGCCGTGCGGCCTGGCGCACGGGTTCGAGACTATCAGTTGCTGGTATAAATGCTCGGCTCGAATCCTCACCCCCTGGTTCCACCAGCTGGGCCAGCCACTCAGCACGATGGCGGCGGCTATAGACGCTCGTGCCCGCACAGGGAATGGCCCAACTTCGGTACGCAAACTTAATGCGATTCATCACCCGGGTACTATCTGGGTGAGGGTCGGACAACTCCGCCCCAACTCCTTGAGGTGCATTCCATGTTCTTCGTGGTACACCGGCTTGACTTGGTGGGTGCGTAGCAGCTCCGCCAAATTGCGTGCATCCACCCGATCGTTCTGGTTGCCATCCCTCATTAGCGTTCTTGCCCGGATCGCGAACCACCAGCCGGCTGACATGAGGCTTCAGCGAATCACGTGTAACCAGGCAGCCAAAGTCCCTTCTTCGAAGGTCAACGCCAGAGTTCCACGCAGTCCTTGAATGAACTCCAGAATCGTGGCTGCCTTGGTTTCTGTACGCATTCCATGAGCAGCTTGCCCTCAGCATTCTTCACGGCAGCGGAAATGGTGGCGGCATGAACGTCCATGCCGATATACTTCTCTTGATTCATAAAGGCGCTCCTTTTCGGTAGGTGTGGTTTCAACGACTCACAACACCGCAAAGTGGGCATATAACACAGTATTGCGTCTTAATGGCGATTTTACGCCAATCACACTGCCTCGTTTACCGATGCGGGAATGGATGGTTTTGTCGAGTCTCCCTTTGGACTCTGGATTCGCGTAGTTTCTTCTTTCTGCTATCGCAGTATCTGCTACGAAGTGGCATTCAACCCAACGCCACCGAGCCTCGGAGCTGGCGCGACCGCACCCTTAGGATAATTGAGGCGTGATTTTCGGAGCAGGAGCACTCTTTGGAAGTGCGCGAATCTTGGGCTGGGTTCATTGACGAGCGTTTTGGTGAGTGTAATGGCGATTTTCCAGCAACCATCCTCCTTGGGCGCGACCAACCTCTGCATTCATTGACTAGCCCGTCTCACGGCCGTAAGATTCAGCGCACAGTGATCGGCCAGACCATCTCGCACTATCGCATCATCGAAGCTCGGTGGCGGCGGAATGGGTGTTGTCTATAAGGCCGAACACCGACTTAGTCGCTTTGTTGCCTTGAAATTCCTCCCAGATGATGTCGCGCAAGACCTACTATCTTTGGAACGTTTTCGCCGTGAGGCCCGTGCCGCGTTCTGCCCTCAACCATCCAACATCTGCACGATTTACGAAATCAGCGCAAGCATGGTGACCAGTCGCTTCATTGCAATGGAGTATCTGGAGGAGCCTGACACTGAAGCACCGGATTGCCCGGGAAACCTATCGAGACGGATACGTTGCTCGCTTTCTCGATTGAGATTGCGGACGCACTCGATGCGGCGCGATTCAAAGGGTATCGTTCATCGAGATATAAAGCCTGCAAACATCTTTGCGACGGAACGTGGCCACGCCAAGATTCTGCGATTTCGGTCTGGCGAAGGTTTCGCCCGCTGCTAGTTCTTCGAGCCGAATTGCATCAGCCAAACACACAAACGGGCACGATGGGTGAACCGCACCCGATCGGTCCGGGGCACGATGGTGGGCACCGTGGCTTATATGTCGCCGGAGCAGGCCAAGGGTAAAGAGCTGGATCCCCGTACCGACCTGTTCTCCTTCGGTGCGGTGATGTACGATGGCGACGGGCACCCTGCACCGTTTCGGGGCGATACATCTGCTCTCATCTTCAAAGCAATACTGGATACTGCTCCGAGCTACCGGCGGTGCGCCTGAATCCCGAGATACCGCGCAAGCTGGAGGACGTATTAACAAGGCACTGGAAAAAGATCGTGAACTGCGATACCAGCACGCCTCAGGGATTGCGGTCAGATCTGAAGCTGTCTCCCAGCGCGATGCGGAATCGGGCGATCCAGCGCCATCAGTGGCCTCATTGCCAGCGAGCAGGCAGTGATACAACGGCGCAGAAGCCGAATCGACGCGCACTTTGGCGCCGCTGGCCGAATCTGTCGCGCCATGGCAAGAAAACGAAGACGCCAGGCGCCGGAAAGATTTCGAGCTGGTAACCAGCAGTCTCAGACATGCGCCGTGCCGACAACATCCGCAGCGACGAATGCGCTTTGTAAGGATCGCCAAAGCCGCTTCACCAGTCCTCCGGCACGACCAACTCGGCGCGCCTGCTTTCTCGCCAGCGACGGCAACGAGATCGCTTACGCATGGACGGGCGAAAATCGGCGCATAATGCAGAGACATCTACGTTAGGTTGATCGGCGCCGGAAACCCCTGCGGCTTACGACCGATCCCGCCAGCTGACTTCGACCCTGCTTGAAGATCGCCGGATGGACGCTACCTCGCTTTCCTCCGTGAGACTGCCACAGGCGGTCTCCTGGCTATGTGATCCCGGCCTTGGGCGGAGCCGAACGCAAAATCGCGGGACGCCTGCGTCATCCCGGCAATCGATGGCCGGACTCTGGACCGGTCACCCGACCTGGCAGATATCTGGTTGTCGCCGCATAGGATTGGGCCCTCAGGATCCAAGGCTCAGCATACTGCTTCTCTCGGTCGAAAACGGCGAAAGGAAGGTACTGGCAGAATTGTCACCGCGCGGCCCCTTCCCTTGCGTCTCCAACTTTTCTCGCCCGACGGCGGCAAGATGGTGGCGCCTTCGTCCAGGGAGCAGGGCTCCTGGGCCCCGGGATGCTTTTGTAGCAGCTCTGCCTCGGGAGGTGAGCCTCACCGATCTTACCACCGTTGACAACCGAGATGTCGGCGGGCTGACGTGGACGCGGGACGGCACCCGAATCGTATTCTCCTCGAACCGTACCGGGTTGAGGAGCATATGGGAAGATTTCCATCTCTGGTGGCGCGCCCGAGTTGGTTAGCGGGCGGGCGTAGACGCGCTTGCGCCTTCCATATCTCCGCGCGGGGATCGCTTGGCATACGTTCATACCGCTATCACCTGAACATTTGGCGGACGGACGGCCTAAGTACGAAGAGCGCGCGAAGCTCACCCCAAAGGTTGATCGCATCATCTCGGATGGACGCGGAGGGGGAATACTCAGCGGACGGTAAACGTATCGTGTTTCACCTCCGATCGGTCGGGAGTTTTGAAATTTGGGTAGCGAACGACGACGGTTCGAACCGCCAGTACAATTGACCTCACTCGGCGGGTCAGGCACCGGTTCCCCCTGTTGGTCTCCCGACGGCAAGCGCATCGCTTTTGACTCGCGGCTGGAAGGACACAGCGATATTTTCATCCTCAATTCGGAGGGAGGTGCGCCGACTGCCTAACAACGAAAGTGCGGAAAACAATATTCCGGCGTGGTCGCGGAGCGGCGAATGGGTTTACTTTTCGTCTGACCGTGGCGGAAAGTGGCAAATCTGGAAAGTACCCTCCGCCGGTGGTGCGCCAGTGCAGAGTTACAAAGAACGGAGGGGACTTTTTGCTCGAGAGTCTCCAGACGGCAGGACTCTTTATTACTCGGATGACGACGGTTTCTTTGGAAGATGCCGGTGGGTGGAGGTGAACCTATTCGCGTCCTCGATAAGGTTGGTCGGTGGAGCGTTTTGGACAACGGAATATACATTCTCGATGATAGTAAAAGATTAGCTAAAATAAAATTCCTCGATTTTGCCACCAGCCGTACGCAAGAAGTTACTACCGTGGATTTAGGCCCACGTGCTCCTGCGGTGAGATGTTTAGCGTCTCTCCTAACGCGAAATGGATACTGTACAGCCGCGTGGATCAAATTGAGAGCGATATTATGCTCGTCGAAAACTTCCATTAATTCTTGCTGGTCTTCCCGAATTAGAATCGCAGACTCATTGCGCATGAGAACGACCTCGGTAGCGATATCCGAAGTGGCTGGCGGCACTCATTCTGTTCTTTGTGTACAGTAGCCTACGAGGGCTAGAATCGTCAGCCTGACTGCCGCCGGTCACTGTTGTAACCAGGCCTTCTCAGCAGTTTGCGCCGTTTGTTCGCCAAAATGGGGTCAATTAGTGTAATGACGATTTTTCGCCAGTGGGGACAAATCCGATAAACTTGTGCCTCGTAGTGACCCACCTTTGTAAACTTTCGGCGGATTGTGTCGTGCTGGGTTCTTCTCGCCTCGTTGTGCTCCGGTGCGCAGAGGACGACGACGCCAAGCTGAAATCACTCTACGACGACCATAGATGGTTCGAGCTTCGTGATTCCATCACGAAGGTTAATGCGATCGCCCTTCTATCAGGGCAGCCGTCGCCTGCGCGTTCAATGACGTGCGCCGCTGCGAAAAAGTTCCGAGATGTCTTCAAGGCCGCAGCCGAGGTCGGATGAGGCGGTCGAAGCGCACCGAACGCTGGCTTCTGCCTATCTCTCACCCGTGGTGAATACAAGAAGGCGTTAGCGCAGGTGGACGCCGTTCTCGCGCTTCGGCCTACGGACGCGGACGCCTTGGGTGGCCATCCGGTGCTCGCTGCCGCTGCCCATACCCCAGATCAACGGATCGAGGGAAGGCGCAGCACCGTACAACTCGAAGACGGAGGATTGCCGTTCTCAATCAACGGCGTTCACGCCACCTACTGGTTTGACACGGGAGCGGAGCTTTCGGTACTAACTGAATCAGAAGCCAAACGCTTCGGACTGCGCGGTACCCCAGGCGTCTGTCAAGTCGGCGACGTAAACGGAACTCAGGTCAACATGCGGATTGCGGTCGCGGATGAACTTGCCGTTGGCTCCATCCGAATAAGGCACGCTGCCTTTCTCGTCTTGCCCGACGACCATCCGCCCCTTTGATGAGCAGAGTCCCGGCTCGCGTGGACTCATCGGGATACCGGTGCTGTTGGCGTTTTCGAGGTTTGTCTGGAAAGCGGACAGGACCTTTGAAATCGGACCAGCGTCGTCCCGTAAGGAGTGGCTCACGCAGGTCTCTGCTTCGACGGAAACCGACCACTCGTGCAGCTTGAATACGACAACCGACCCTTGGCCTTCGTCTTAGATACGGGTGCGACGAACACAGACCTTTACCCGCCATTTGCCTCGGCTTTTCCCGAACTCATCCGTTCTGCGACAAAGACGGATTCGTACAAGATGGAAGGCGTCGGCGGGGCCAAGTACGTGGAAGCTGCGACTCTGGAATCGTTGACGTTCACTATCGGTGGATTCCCAGCCGTGCTCAAGTCAGTGGGAGTGCTCCTTGAAGCCCACCACTAATGCCAGCAGATTCTTCGCGGGAAACCTCCGGAATAGACCTGCTGCAACAGGCCCGCCAGAGCAGCCTTCGATTTCAAGGAAATGACTCTCACCCTTCAATAGTTCTGAAGCGTAATTGTCGAAACCAGGCCTTCTCACCAGCGTGCGCCGTTTGTTCGCCTTTTTGAGGTCAATGAGTGCAGGGCGATTTTTCGCCAGCAATCAAGCCCTCTCAACCCGAACCGAGGCAAATATGAGCGATATTGAACATCGTCGTCATCGGTTCAAGTGCTCCAATCTGACCTAGCCGTAGTGGGGCGGCAGCCCCGTGGCCAAGCAGAGACTCCCTTTCAACCCGAAAACCTTTCTCACAACCATCGGCATTGGTCGGAAAGATGATGTCGTTCACGAAGGGACAAACAATTTACCTCTGAAGGATGCGGCGAGACGCCTTATTTGTCATTCAAAAGGAAAAGTGAAACTCAGCGTTAAGCCCCAAGCCGGGATGGAAGCAATCCTCGACATATTGAGTGATGGCGATTTTGTTGGCAAAGATTCCGTCGCTGGTCAGTCTTTCCGCACGGCCTCGAGCTAGCGCAATGACAGACTGCACCCTCCTGCGAAGTGAAAAAAAAGGCTATGCTGCTCGCCTTGACGACGGCACGTAAAGTTGGCAAATCATGTTTTGGGCATATGTGTTAGCGAGGAACATCCGATACCAGCAGGACTTAGTTGAGCAACATTGCAAATTCAGCGAGAAACGACTTGCGCGTATTCTCTTGCTGTTTCGCCCCACTTCGATGGCCACGGAGCAACCGAGACAACGGTTCCGAAGATGAGTCATGAGACGCTGGCAGAGATGGTGGGCACCACGCGGTCGCGCATTTGCTTTTTCATGAACAGGTTCAGGATTCGGGCTTCATCGACTACAAGCGAAAAAGCAAGCTGTTGCGAGTTCGTCGGACACTTCTTGCTTTCTGCGGCCAATAGTTTCCGCTCTTGGAAACGAGCACCCTTGGCCCTGTTTTAACCCCGGCACATCATCTCGTCCTCGGTAACACCCCTCTGGTGAAAGGATTGTTTACGCCTTTAAATGGGATATCGCCAGCAAGCGCTGGATGCGGTGTGTTTTGTAGAATGCGGGATTGCTTATGAGGTGGGCGCATTGGTTTAATGCGCCGAGCAGTGTGAGGAAAACTTGTGCTTCTGAATCTGACGGTGGTGGCGGGGACGGAATCGGGCCCGGGTTACGGAGGAAGCGATCCGCGTGCTGGAAACCGTGGCTTCGTTTCGGCCACGAACTGAAGCTGGCGCGGAAGAATATCGGCGGGGCTGGGCTCGCGGCGAGCAACGATCCGCTGCCTGCGGATTCACTGGAGTCTTGCCTTAAGTCGGGCGCGGCGTGTTGCTGGGGGCGGTGGGGTCTCCGGCGTACGACAAGAATCCTGGACATCTGCGACCGGAGGCGGGGCTGCTTCGATTGCGGAAGGAACTGGGGGCGTTTGCGAACCTCCGTCCGGCGAAATGCTTTTCGGCGCTGTTGAATAACCTCGCCGCTGCGGCCGGAAGTGGTGCGCGGCACAGACATCATGATCGTGCGCGAGCTTTTTGGGCGGAACACCTATTTCGGGCAGCCACGCTCGATCGAAGAGCGCTGCTGGGATCGCGCGAGGCAGTGAACACGATGCGCTACGGCGAGAAGGAGATTGAGCGGATCGCGCGCGTGGCGTTTGAGCTGGCGCGCAAGCGTAAGGGGAAGGTGCTGTCGGTCGATAAGGCCAACGTGCTCGAGTGCTCGCGGCTCTGGCGCGAGGTCGTGACACTGCGTAGGCGCAGAGTATCCCGACGTGAAGCTGGCGCACCAATATGTGGACTCGGCGGCCATGCTGCTGGTGCTGCGTCCAAAGAGACTTCGACGTGCTGCTCACGGAGAACATGTTTGGCGACATTTTGTCGGACCAGGGCTGGCGGACTCGTGGGCGGCTTGGGCATGTTGCCTTCGGCGAGTATTGGCGGCTCGGCGGTCGGATTGTACGAACCGGTGCACGGTTCGGCGCCCGATATCGCGGGACAGGAATTGCGAATCCGCTGGGAGCCATTTTGTCGGCCGCCATGTTGCTCCGGCATTCGTTCAGTTGGAGCGGGAGGCGGCCTGCATTGAGTCGGCAGTCGAAAGCGTGCTGGATGCCGGGCACCGGACGCGGGATCTGGCGCGGAGCGAGGAGACGTCACTGAGTACATCGGAAATGGGGCGAAAAAGTGGCGGAGGCGGCGAAAGCGCTCGCTGGGCAAAATCGGAGACAAGAGAAATCCGCCTGAGGTGCGAACAATTTTGCCGGCGGGACGGCGCTCCTGAGCGCAGACGTCCCGCCAAGTGAGTGGCGAGCGTGGAATCAGTTCGCCGGTGTGAATTCCTCCAATGCGGTGACGGAATTTATTTCAGCGCCACCTGAAGGGTCACGTTTTGAGCCGCGCGCGGGATAGGAGAGCGTGGAACTTCTGCGTTTTGCACAAGCCTCGAGGTGTACACTGAAATTACAAACGCTTCCTAAGCCGCCAGGGGCCGCGATGATTTCGAAATGCGCGAATCACCTGCTTGCGCCGCCCGTTTCTTACTATCTTCATCAGGGAAAACTCTATCGTTTCGAGCGCGACGCTCAAGCCGACAGCGAGCTGCTAATGGGTTTCGATCCTATGGTTCGAAAACACTCCGCCGGAGTCCAGTTTTTACTGGTTGTGCGAGAACTGTGCTGCGTCGATGACGTTGATTCGCTGCAAGGGGATTGGCGTGACCATGCATCCGCGACACCCGCTGCTCAAGGCGGCGTCATAAGGTTGCGATCGGCGGGGGCGGGGGCTGCGTCGTACTTTCCGGTAAGGGAATACCAGCGGATTCTCGGCATCTCCACAAACATCCGGGCCCCGTCGCGCAGCGGTTGATGCGCGTGCCCTCGGCGTGTGCCCATTGCACGGGCACTTCTTCGATTTTCATCCCGAATTTGCGAGCCAGGAAGAGAAGTTCGGGATCGAATCCCCAGCGCTCGATGCGTTGCAGCGGGAAGATGGCGTCGGCGGCACGGCGGGTGAAGGCTTTGAACCCGCATTGCGTGTCGCGGTAGGGCAAACCGAGGAAGATGCGCAGGGCCAGGTTGAAGATGCGTCGAAGAGCTGGCGGTGCAGGGACTGGCGCTGGGTTTGAAGTTCGCTGCGCAACCAGCGGGATCCGAAGGCTGCGTCGGCGCCGTTGTGCAGGGCGGCGAAGAGCTTGTCGGCTTCTTCGATCGGGGAGGAGAGGTCGGCGTCGGTGAAGGAGCAGAATTTCGCCGGAGGCGTGCAGCATGCCGTTGCGGACGCTGAAGCCTTTGCCGCGGTTGCCAGGATTCTGAAGGAGGCGAAGCATCCGGTGGCTCGCGGCGTACTCTTCGACGATCTGGGCGGTGTTATCGGTCGAGCCGTCGTTGACGACGAGGATCTCCAGCGCTCCATTGGCGTTGGTGAGCGAGGGCTATTACGCGGTCGAGAGAAGTGCGGATTCTGGCGCTCTCGTTGTGCGGCCGGAATCACGATGCTGTAGGTCGGGGGCATGAACCGGTCGTTGGTCGTTGGCTGTTGGTCGTTGGCGAAAATCAGGCTTCGTCAACGACCGGCCGGATCGAAATCAAGTTGGATCCGTTGTTTTGATGCGCCCCAGAGTATCACCGACAATCGATTCGATCTACGCAACCTGGCGGCGTTCCAGCATGGCGAAGAACTGGTTAACCAGGTCTGCGTCCCAGAGGCCAGATTGCGCTTCTACCCGCATGGTGTGTTCGGCCTGTTCGTGGGACTGGGCCATTTTGTAGGGGCGGGCGGTGCGCAGGGCGTCGTAGACGTCGACGACTTGCAGGATGCGGGGCAGGAGCGGAATTTCTTTTTTGTGAGGCCATCGGGATAGCCGCTGCCGTCGGGTGTTCGTGATGGAAGCGGATGATGGGCGGTACCAGGCGCAGGGACTTCAGCGGCTTGCAGATGTTCTCGCCCGTCAGCGGGTGCTGCTTCATGACTTTCCACTCGTCGGGCGTCAGATTCGAGCCTTTTTCGGGATCTCGTCGGGCACTGCGATTTTGCCGAGATCATGCAGGTAGCCACCGCGGCGGAGCGCAGTGAGCGACTCTTCGTCGAGACCGAGATGGCGTCCGAGTAAGACGGCGCGGTTGGAGAGGCGCTCGCAGTGGCCTTCGGTGTATGGGTCGCGCGCTTCTACGCTGCGGCCGAGCGTGCAGAGAACCGACTCGGCGGTTTCAGTTCGTCGGTGAATTCCTTCAGCTTGAGCAGTGACTTCACGCGCGCGAAAAGTTCCGCGGGAAAGATCGGCTTGTTGAGGAAGTCGTCGGCGCCGGCCTCGATGCCTTTGACCTTGTCTTCGCGATCGCTTAGGCCCGTGATCAGAAGAAATGGAATGAGGCGAGTGCCGGGATCTTCTTTCAGTTGCCGGCAGAGTTCGTAGCCAGAGCGCCCGGGCATCACCACGTCGGAGAGGATGAGGTCGGGCAGGTGACGCCGAACTTCAATCTCGGCCTGGTCGGCGTCGGGAACAGTGCGAGACATCGTAGCCGCGGCTGGCGAGCAGCTCCGCATCCAGTTCAGCCATGTCCGGGTTGTCGTCCACCACCAGGACCCGTGGAACGCGGCGGTGGATCAGGAGCTCGCCCATAGCCTAATGGAGTCGATCCGCATCGATTCGTTGCAATGAGGAAGGCACTAGCCTCCCGCCGGGCTTACTCAGCGATTGTAAGCGAAGTTTACCGCGCGAGCAGTACGATTCCCGAGTGACAAAATCGTTTCCGTCGCCGTTTTGAGATTCCCCTTCGTGGGAACTGCGTGGGAATAGGTGTGTCCACTGACCTTGCCTGAGATCGGGTCGCGTGCTTATCTGGCCTCATGCGCAGAATATTTCATACGCTGATTCTTGTCGGTATTTCTCTGTGGGGAACGGGCTCGTTCGCGGCGCCGAAAGCCGCATGTGATTTCATTCGGCAAGTGGACGGCAGCCAAATGGTACGTAGGGCCGCAGGCGAGGCCCTCGATGTGAAGATTCGTGCACTCTACGTTGACACGCGGCTGAAGGAATTTACAACCGGAATGCCGCACGAAGTGACGGATCGGCTGTTCGTGGTGCGGCGCATGTTTCGTCTGAACGACAATCTGCGGACCGAGACAGCAGCGACCACGAAGTGGACCTGGGAGCGCGGCGGGCGGCTGCTGGTGGATCGGGTGACAGGAAGAGTGGCACAGCTCACGCTACTGGAGTTTGATTTGTTCTATTCGACCCCGAGCTGGTATCGCGACTGCACGTGGCGTATTGCGGCGTTTCGGACTGACGGCAAGAAGTTATTCGCGATGGTCGCGCAATTAGGACGACGCAAACCGATTCTGAAGAAGGCGTTGGGCGAAGGCGGACGGCGATGATGTGCCGGATTCGGAGTGTCCGGCGCCGGTGTGGCAGAGACAGCCTACCCGGGTGACGTTCGAGCCCCTTGGAGAATCAGAAGCTGACGTTCTCGGTGCGCGGGCATGCGGTGGATGTTGTAAATGATGCTGAGGAGGATGAGGAAGGGGCGGAGTAAGGATGGAAGTTCGTACGCTCCTCGACGCTGTACCCCAGCGGCTGATTGACCTGCGAAAGAGAAAAAGCAACCAGAACGATCAGCAGGGAGGACAGCCGCCCCGATTCCGCCAGAGCATGCCGCCACGAAAACCCTTGAGTACCATCCCCATGCAGAGGAAAGCATCTCAATTGAGTTGTCCAAGGCACCAAACTCAGACGTGTACCCGGACCTGCAACGAGTCGATGGACTCGTTGCTGCGCTCCAGCAGGCGCTACGCGAGTTGAAAACTGACTTACTTCAATCGCTACGCAAAACGTCCGAATCCTTTTCCTTGTCGTCCTCTACCTCCTTCTTAGTGCCTTTATGTTTGGTGACGCCGATCAGCTTTGTGCTATGGATCCCTACTTGGCCAAATACGTTAAATGATGCCCAAGGTTGATTAGCCAATCCCGCCGAGCTAACAATCTTCGCGAAAAGCTCCTTCCCCTGCTGCCACCGCCAAGGCCAATATCGAATTCATCCGCTGACTGTCGAATGTCTAGCACGACCCCGCGCTCCTGCTCGCCGACCGTGCACGCGGACGAATCCCAGAGGAGTTGTTCCAACGAAAGCCCACCCCAGGGTTGGATGTATTGCCAATGTAGACTTGGAATGTATCCCCTGGTGGCGACCCAAGCATCCGGAGATGCCGTTCAGGTAAGTTATCTCGAGTTTCTGAGCCACAGTGTGCGGCGGGATCTTCAATTCCACGATGGCCAAGGGCTCGTCGTTCGGGAACCAAACCACACGATAGAAGTTCCCGGTCGCACCGCCCCAAGATCCGCCATCGGTAGCGGGTTCGGGTGGGCCAAACCCGGTGAGTCGCCCCGGCGGAGAATCTTCTCCAACATTAACAACGTCGAGGGTGGCTTGCCTGATAGGGGCATTTGCGGTTGCCACCTGTCCGAGCATTGCTGGTGAAAACACCAGCACAAGAACGCAAACACCCGTTACTAAACAAAGGAGCCGTATTGGTGACGATAAACCTCTAAACGATAAGTTCCTCATATCTCCATCTCCGGTCGGACTAGCTGCTTTATGTATCGTGCCGTAGGAAGATGCTATCGGTCGCCCTCTCCGTCAATCTTGAATAGCGACAGATCAATGGCACCTCCCATTGCTTTGTAGCCGGCATCGTTCGGATGGAGGTGATCGCCACTATCGTATGCTGGCAGCAATTGCGTCGGATGGCTGGGATCACGAACCACTCTGTCAAAATCAATGACAGCGTCGAGGCGCCGGAAGTACGAATGAATTCATTGACCGCTTCACGCTTTATTTCTCCTGCGGGCTGAAATAGTTGGGGATGGTCGTGCCTTCAAACAGGCGTCAAAGTAGCACCGAAGATTTTCAGGTCCCTTGCGTGGGCACGTCTGACTAGCTGCGTCAGTCCGGCAATGATATCGCCCGCTGTGAGATCTCTAAGGTAGACGAGGTTCCGATGTCATTAATACCCTCAAGCACAATTACAAACCTCACTTCTGTTTGGCCCAGCACATCGCGATCAAAACGCGCCAACGCGTTCGGGCCGATACAATCGTGCAGTATGCAGTTACCAGCAATGCCCTCGTTCAGCGTCGAAATCCTAAAGTGATGAGAAATCAATCGCCTGGCGAGTACGTCCGGCCAGCGACTGTTGCTGTCCGGACCGGACCCAGCGCCATCTGTAATTGAATCACCAAACGCTACGATGGCCTCGGTCGATATGTTCCGAGGCGCTTACTTCGACCCCCGTTAGGAAAAGCCACACAGGTAGAACTTCTGCATACGGTCCCGGGCTTTCGCTCACGCCGTAGCATCTCCCGGCGCAACATAAGAGATAGCGAGCAAGTTGTGGGTCGTTGCGGGACCCGCATTGGCGAGACAGAAAAATGCTTACCGCCAAGTCTGATAGTGCGGGCACAGCCAAGTTGACCGCATCACTGACTGCCAGTGCTCCGGGCGGGATAGTCACAGCAGACCTTCCGCTGAAGGTAACTGCACGATCCGATCCCACAACAAGTGCAGCCCCTGCGCTGCGGGTTCCACGTGCGTTGCGGTAATAACGAGCGGCTGGCTTCCAAATGCATTCGACAACCGAACGCGCAGCCGATCGCCTCCCGACGCTGGTGTGGACCACCATTCGTAAGGTCTGATTGTTGAAATCAGTCGCCGAAAATCCGGTCTGTGGACTTGCGCTCCAGGTGCCGACCCAGCGATCAGCACGCCTGCTGGATTGGTCTTCTCCGGCGAAGACCAGTGCCGCTACAATAAAGACAAACGAAAACACACCTAACTTGCTGTTTGATTGAATCTAACGCAATTGTGCGTATGCAGATTTTGTGCATGGAGCTCTCCTTCGGAGAATCCATTACGGCGGCATTCTAAGCAAGAGGTTTCGTGTGCACCAGTTTTATCCGCTTTGCTCTAGGCAAATCCGATTGAGCATCCGCTGTGAATGCCACAGCAGTAACTGCTTGTAGTCCGAGTCGGTGATAATTGCACGACAGTACCCCGCTCGTCTGTTCAAAACTGCTCGCCGGTGTCGGAGCCGCGTAATCAGCAAGGCAGGAAATTCGGGGACCGAATCCTCTACCGACCAACGCCCTCGTGATGATTAAATTGTCGTGCGAATTTCCCGGATGGCCGACGACAGTGATGCCACCACACACCTCTCTTTTCCGAAAACGGTCCAAAGCGATTCAATGTGTTTGATCGAGGGCAGGACGCCGTCGCGACAGCCAGCGGGACGCAGGCGCTGCATTGTTTCGAGCTAGTCTTCGTCCAGCGACTCGGCATCGATGCCGATGTTGCTTTTCGCCCGCGGCTTTCTTCTCGTGGTACTTCTTCACCCAGGCTTCGAAGCTCTTCCCGGCGGCGGTGTCTTTTCCTGTAAAGGCCAGCGCCGCGATGTCGCTGTAGGGGATGCGGAGTTTTTCGGGACGGCCTTTCGGGATCATGCGCACGTTGCAATCCGCAAGCGTGGCGCCGTCGTTCTTGCGATCGAAGAGATAGCCTTCGATCTCTCTCGCCGTTCTTCAGAGTGACCGTGAGGTCTCCGCGGTAGTCGAAGGCTTTTTCCAGAGCGGCACGGATCTCCGCGTCGGTGGCGAGATCGGGGATCCAGCCTTCCAGATTTTCGTGTACCGTGCCGGGAGCGTTCTCCAATTCTTCGGCGGCGATTTTGGGGGTTGGTTCTGTCATGCTGCGCAGTTTTCGCGGGCGAGAGCGCGCCCGCGCTACGCAGTTCTACGCGTCGGGGGCGGCGCCGATCTGTACCAGTGGTCCCGTGCTGCGACGCGGGGTCATGGGCGTGTCGTCGTCGATATCGGGATCGTTGTAGCGATCAAATAATGTTGCGCGGACGGTGGCCGCAAATCCGCTGAGCGAGCCGAACGTGTCGTTCACGGCGCTGGCTTCGTAGCCGCTGTGCACCATGCAGTTCGCGCACTTCGGATTGCCGCTTTCGGTGCCGTACTGTTCCCACTGCGGTGTCGCGCAGGAGTTCCTCGAACGTGTCGGCGTAGCCGTCGGCCAGCAGGTAGCACGGCTTCTGCCAGCCGAAGATGCTGTACGTCGGCATTCCCCAGGGCGTGCAGGCTGTAGTGCCGACTGGCCCATCAGGTACTCGAGGAACAGCGGACTCATGATTGAAGCGCCACTGCTTCGCGACGGTTGCTGAAAGAATCTGGCCGGAACAGGCGGCGCGTTTGCGGTCTTGCCCAGGAAGTGCTCCTGGTCGGGCGCCTTGTCGTAGGTGTAGCCGGGCGAGAGCATCATGCCCTCGACGCCGAGGTCCATCATCTCGTCGAAGAAGGCGCGCACGCTCTTCGCGTCGGTGCCGTCGAACAAGCGTCGTGTTCGTGGTCACGCGGAAGCCGCGCTTCAGAGCTTCGCTGAATGCCATCGACCGCGATTGTCGTAGCTGCCCTCGCGGCAGACGGCAGAAGTCGTGATGCTCGCGCTGCCCGTCCATGTGGACGACTGAACGTCAGATATTTGCTGGGCTTGAACAGGTCGATCTTCTCCTTGAGCAGCAGGCGCGTTGGTGCACAGGTAGACGTACTTTTGCGCGCGACCAGGCCTTCGACGATCTCGCCGATCTGGGGATGCATGCAGCGGTTCGCCGCCCGGGATGCTGAACCAGCGGTGCGCCACACTCATCGACCGCCTTGAAGCATTGCTCCGGGGTCAGATCGGTCCTTCGAGGATGTGCGCCGGATACTGAATCTTTGCCGCAGCCGGCGCACGCCAGGTTGCAGCGGAACAGGGGCTCCAGCATCAGGACGAGCGGGAACTGCTTCCGCCCGCGAAGCTTTTGGCCGATGAGCGTAGCTGGCCACCGTCCACATTTGTGAAACCGGAACACCCATGTGCGCGCTTTCCCTCTTTAAATGAGCAAGTTAGTCGAAACCGAACCGTACACCAGACCCATTGGATGATAGCGGATGCCTTCAATGATACCGAATAAAGGGGCCAGCTACCAGTTACTCGGCAGCTGTCGCGGAAAGCGCCCTGGGACTGCCGCAGTGGCATCCGAAAGCCCTTGGTTTTCATCAAAATAGGCACGCTTGGCCTGGCGGAAGCCTGAGTTCTCAGCGGGATTGCTGGGCTTCGCGACCAAATCATCCACAAAGGCAAAAATGAAAATCCTTCGTCCTGCAATTCTCGCACTCCTCGTGTCATTGGCGGGCCTGGCTTCAGCACAAACCTCCAACTGGACTATCGATTCCAAGCTTACTCGACCTGCGCAGTTCACCGTGCGCCACATGGGAATCTCGAACGTGAGGCGGAAGTTTCACGCAGGTATCGGGCAGCGCCGTTATCAATGACAAGGACATCACGCAATCACAGGTGGACGCGGTGATCGATGTGAACTCGGTGGACACGCGCGTTCCGGATCGCGATAAGGATCTGCGCAGCCCGAACTTCTTCGATGCCGAAGAAATATCCGACCATTGAATTCAAATCCAAGCGGATCGTGAACAGCAGCGGCAAGCTGCAGATGATTGGCGACCTGACCATGCATGGTACGACACGCGAGGTCACGCTTGACCTGGATGCGCCCACGGCGGAGTTGACGGACACTTCCGGCAATCAGCGGCGCGGATTTTCCGCATCGACTACGATCAACCGCAAGGACTACGGCGTGGTGGTGGAGTCATACGTTGAAGTCGGGCGAGACCGTGGTCGGTGATAACGCGTGAAGATTCAGATTGATGTGGAGCTGGTGAAGAAGAAGAGGTGGGAGGTTGGACGGCCGAGACGGCCGTCCAGCCATTGTCTGTCCTTTCACGAACTGGCTCAGCGCGGTTTCGTAATCGCGCCTTCTGACGCTGAGTGCACCAGGGCCGCGTACTTCGCGAAGACACCTGCCGGGTATTTGGGCTTCGGCGCTTTCCATTCGGCCAGGCGGTGCTTGAGGTCGCGTCGTTGACTCTCGACTTCCAGTTTGCGTTGGTTGATGTCGATGTGGATGGTATCGCCCTCGTGCAGGGCGGCGATCGGACCGCCCAGCGCGGCTTCGGGAGATACGTGGCCGATCATGAGGCCGCGTGTGGCGCCGCTGAAGCGGCCGTCGGTGAGCAGGGCGACGGCATCGCCCAGGCCTTCGCCGACGATGGCGGCAGTGACGCCCAGCATCTCGCGCATCCCGGGCCGCCTTTCGGGCCTTCGTTGCGGATGACGACCACATCACCGGCTTTGATCTGCTTGCTGGTGACCGCGGTCATCGCGGCTTCTTCTGATTCGAAGATGCGCGCGGGACCGCGGTGGGTCGAGCGCTCATGTCCGCTGATCTTGACCACGCAGCCTTCCGGGCGCGATGTTGCCATGCAGGATGACGAGGCCACCGGTCTTCTTGCAGCGGCTGATCGAGCGGCGCGATGACGGGTTGGCCAGGCGTTTCCTTCGCGGCACCGGCTTCTTCGGCAAAAGTTTTCCGGTCACGGTCATGGTCGAACCCTGCGCAAGCTTTCCGTCGAGCAGGCGCTTGGCGATGACAGGAATGCCTCCGGCTTTGTCGACGTCGGCGGCGACGTATTTTCCTGCAGGGCTTCAGGTTCGCTAGCAGTGGCGTGCGCTCACTTACTTTCTGGAAGTCGTCGATGGCGAGGGGACTCCCATCTCGCGAGCAATCGCCAGCAGGTGCAGGACAGCGTTGGTCGATCCGCCGGTGCAGGCGACGCCTGCGATGGCATTCTCGAACGCGGCTCGGGTCAGGATGTCTTTCGGCGTGATGCCTTTCTGCAGCAGGTTGAGTACTACCTCGCCGCATTTGAATGCGACTTCGTCTTTGCGAGCCTCCATGGCGGGCACGCCGTTGAAGCCCATGGGCGAGAGACCGATCAACTCCATCACGGTCGACATCGTGTTGGCTGTGTACTGGCCGCCGCAGGCACCCGCACCGGGGCAGGCGACGTTTTCGAGTTCGAGCAACTCGGCGTCAGTCATTTTCCCGGCGGCATTGGCGCCCACGGCTTCGAACACATCCTGAATGGTGACGTCTTTGCCGCGATAGACGCCGGGCGCGATGGTGCCGCCGTAGAGCACGAGGCCGGGAAGATTCATGCGCGGCGAGCGCCATGGCGGCCGCGGGGATCGTCTTGTCGCAGCCCACGACGCAGACGACCGCGTCAAACAGCTGTCCGCGACAGACCAGTTCTATCGAGTCGGCGATGACTTCGCGGCTCACCAGCGAGGCCTTCATGCCTTCGGTGCCCATGGTCTCGCCATCGCTGATGGCGATGGTGTTGAACTCCATGGGCGTGCCGCCGGCGGCACGGATGCCTTCCTTCACCTTGGCCGACAGGCGGCGCAGGTGAAAGTTGCACGGCATGGTTTCGATCCAGGTATTGGCGACGCCGATGAGAGGCTTGCGCAGATCGTCGTCAGAAAAGCCGATCGCCTTGAACATGGCGCGCGCCGGAGCGCGGTCGCGCCCGTCGGTGATACCGTGGCTGCGATGCTTGAGATCCATAGGGGTAGATAGACTAACGTCTTAGGCGCTCGCACGCCATAGGCCAGCATAGAGCGAAATCATGAATCGTGCTTTCAGTACTTGCCTGAACAGGACGGTCGATGTAAATAGCTTCTAGTCGGGGATGGGTAAGATCGTGAAATCTCAGTTTGTTTTTCCGGGCTGAGGCTAAAGATCGTTCTCTAGAAACACTTCTCGGTCGTCACGGCTAGCTTAGCTTATCGATTCGGAGGTCTGCCCTTCGAGCGTGAGGACACAACTACGACTCCGTAAATGTCTTTCGTCCAGTGCTCGCAGCTTTACGCCGTAATCCCCATAGCTCGATTTTCTGAAGGTCCCGATCTGCTTCCGCAGATCTTTTTAGAGTCGATTCGATTTCGTCACGAAGCATTCCCAAAACCAAATCTGTGCTTGTTCCGAAGATATTTCAATTCAATGAAGGCCCGGACTTTCATTTTTTGCCTTACGACCTTCATCGATTGGGTGTCCACGGCACGAGACAGGTTGCCTTGCACAAGCGCGAGATCGATACGTCTGCCGTCGGAGCGATTGCCCGCTCCTGTGAGAGGAGTACAGAGTTTCCTGATTTTTCAGAATGACCGAGCAGAATTCCTTTGTCGAAACTCTTCCAGTTTGCTGACCACCTGCAGAGGGGAAACTCTGGGGCAACGTCGACGAGATGATGCTTAAGTTCTCTATAAAGGACACCGACACCGCGCATCTAGTATTTTCCGCCGAATTTGAGCAGTCGAACTCCAGCATCTTCGCTCAAATATGGAAGTTTGTCGATGACTGCTCCGCAGTCAGGGATTTATCTTGGCGTCTTTGATTGGGTACGAGCGCATCGTCTTCCGGGGAGAAGACCGCGCCCTGCTATTGGGGGTCAGAATGTTCCGGACGCCTCTTCGGTCGAGCACAAAGTTCGATGATTGTGCCGCCCGGCAAGCCGAAGACGAGGTCGACGCCTTCGGCTCCCAGGCCGTCCAGCACGATTTGCGAGTCTTTACGCGTTCACGACTTTGGGCTCAGGTTCTTGAGCGGGCTTGGCTTTCTTCGAGTCCTTGTGCAGCCACGACATCATGCCGCGCAGCCTGGCGCCGACTTCTTCGATGGGGTGCTTCTTCTCGGCGTCGCGCAGGGCAGCTGAAGCTTCTTGCCGCCGGCTTTGTTTTCTTCGATCCACTCGCGGGCGAAGGTGCCATCCTGAATGCGCGCGAGGATCTCTTTCATCTTGGTGCGGGTCTCGTCGCCGACCACCATGTTGCCGCGGGTGAGGTCGCCGTACTCGGCGGTGTTCGAGATCGAATAACGCATGCGGGCGAGACCGCCTTCGCTAGATCAGGTCGACGATCAGCTTCATCTCGTGCAGACACTCGAAGTACGCGACTTCGGGCTGGTATCCGGCTTCGACAAGCGTCTCGAAGCCTTTCTTGATCAGCGACGGTCAGACCGCCGCACAGGACCGCCTGCTCGCCGAACAGATCGCTCTCGGTTTCTTCCTTGAAGGTGGTCTGCAGAACGCCGGCGCGGGTTGAGCCGATGCCGTAGCGCGTAGCAGAGCGCGTTCTCGTGCGCGCGGCCGGTGGCGTCCTGATGAATTGCCAGCAGCGACGGAACCCTCGTCCCTCGGTGTAAATGCGGCGGACGAGGTGGCCCGGACTCTTGGGCGCGATCATCACGACGCGTCGACGTCGTTCGGCGGCTGAATGGTTTTGAAGTGGATGCTGAAGCCGTGCGAGACGCCAGCACTTTGCCGGGATGCAGGTAGGGCTTGATCTGCGACTCGTAGAGTTCGCCCTGGTCTCGTCAGGGTGAGGATCTGGATCCAGTCAGCGCGCTTGGCGGCCTCGTCGGGCGCGACCACACGACCATGCCGTCGGCCTTCGCTTGCTGCGCGGAGGGACGATTCGAGGTCGAGACCGACGATGACTTTGTATCCGCTACTCGCGGAGGTTTTGGCTCTGGGCGTGTCCCTGGCTGCCATAGCCCCGGAATACTGCGATGGTCTTGCCGCTTCCAGGGCATTCGGGTTTGCATCTTTTTCGTAAAAAGCTGTAGCCACGGGAAACTCCCTCATTCATGACAAGGGAGACTTGAGCAGGCCCCCTTGCGAAATATGCGGTCCAGGGTAAACAGAAGGAGCAGGGCAGCCAAGACCGACCTGGTCGGCCGATACAAGATGCAGCCGGGAGACATGGCTACAAGAGGACACTGGCAGTGGCTGTCAAGGTGGTGGCTTTGGAACGCGGCTCTGAGACTTCCGCTCTGGGCTCTGGGCTCCTGGAGTTCTGGATCGCAAGTCCCGCAGCTCTGCCGAACCACGGAACTTCTCCAGATGCGAGTCCAAAAACCCCTGAGCCCAAAGCCCAAAGCCTGACGCCTAACCCTTTTGTTACCATGTTCTGCCGCACGTGACTCGCGAAGCGGCGCTCTAGCTCGCCCGCCGGGACATTCTCCGCACCGCCGCCGACTTTACCAGCAGCGCGGCTATGACGCGACTTCCATGAACGACGTGGCCGCCTGCGCTCAAGCTCAGCAAGGGCGGCCTGTATCACCATTTCCAAAGCAAAGACGAGATGCTGTTCCACATCATGGAACCACGCGCTCGATATCACCGAAGAGCGTGTGGTGAAGGCGGTACGCGGCGTGCAGAGTCCGGAGGAGCGGCTGCGCATGCTGATCCGGCTACATATCGAGGGTGGTGTTGAGCGTGCGCGATCGCGAGGTCACGGTTATGCTGCACGAAAACCATCCGCTGCCTCCGTCGCTGCGCAAGCGAGATCAACCAGCGCAAGAAGGATTACATCCACTTCGTGTGAGGGAGTGATTGCTGATGTGCAGCGGCAGAAGGGATCAAAGGCAGCGTTTCGCCGCGCAGCGCTCGTCTCGCGCCTGCTCGGCATGATCAACTGGATCTACCAGTGGTACAAGCCGGAAGGCCGGCTGCAGGCGCAGGATCTGATTCCGCAATATACGGAGATGCTGTTTGCCGGAGCGTTTCTTGTAGTTGAATCAGGATTCGATGATTCTCACGCGTATTACCCCGTTCTTCAAAACCAAACGCTGTACGAGACCCTGACTAAGGAAAGATGACGCCACCGAATTTCTACGATCTCCCCACCGTTTCCGGCCGAGCGGGCCCAGGCCGGTAAGCCTTATAAGGGAATTTATTCGTGTTCCATTGCTGGAGTGTCGGTGTGTACGTGTTGCCGGCGGGCGGGACGGATCCGCAGAGACCGCATCGTGAAGATGAGGTCTATTACGTGGTGCGCGGGCGCGCGCGCGCATGCGCGCGTTGGCTCCGAAGAACAGGTGGTGAAGGCTGGCAGCGTGATTTTCGTGGCTGGTGCGGTCGAGGCATCGGTTCTTTGACATCAGCGAAGAGCTGGAGTCTGGATGTTCTTTGCGCCGGCCGAGACAGCGACCTAGAAGGTGCGTTTGGCTGTATGACGGGCGAGGACACTTCAGACCTTCGTATCTCGCCGATGCTGCCCGAACATTGGCCGACAGGTGGAGCGCATCTACCTGGAGAGGCATCGCTACTGGAAATGCGACGTTCGAGTCGAGTCTCCCGGCTGGGAGGAATTTGGGATTCGAGGCATCATCGGCATTCACGGCTGGTAGCTCTCAGAGAGAAGATTTGCTGGGGTGGGCGGCGCTGAGCCCGGTCTCAACGCGGCGTGTTTATGCAGGGGTTGCGGAAGTTTCCATCTACGTAACCGAAGCAGCGCGAGGCCGGGCGTGGGCCGAGCCCTGCTGGCTGCGCTGGTGGAACAGGCGGAGAAGAACGGAATCTGGACTCTCCAGGCCGGAATCTTCCCGGAGAACCGGGCCAGCATCGCACTGCACAACGCGTACGGATTTCGCGAGGTAGGTGTTCGCGAGCGGATCGGTCAGCTCCGGGAGTTTGGAGAGATGTCGTGCTGCTGGAGCGCCGAGGGCGGAACTGCCGGCGAGACGCCGGCGCTACCATAACACCTAACGCCCAAGACCAAACACCTCACCCCGAAAACCTGTGACCTGGCCTACGCTCTCGCCGCTGTCAGTTCTTTTTCCGGGCACCCAGTAAATCTCTTCGCGCAGGAATTCTTTGGTGAAGCCGATGCGCTTCAGGATTCCCTTGCCGTGTTCGATCATCTCCGGGTGGCCGCACGGGTAGCCGACGCCGTTTTCGCCAGTCCACTCCCAGGAGTCGGCATATTTGCGAGATCAGTTCATCGACGCGGCCGACTTCGCCTTTCCAGTTGGGGTCATCCCATGGACGGCTGACCGTGGGAACATATCTCGAGCCACGGCACTTCCTCCGCGTACTGCTGCAGTTCGCCGACGTACCCAAACTCCCACGAGCGACTCGCGCCGTTCAGCAGGAACAGCTTGTGCTCGCCCTGGAACTTGCCTTCTTTCCAATCCTTGTACAGCGTGCGTACACTGAAACTCACGTAGGGCGCGACGCCCGTCACCGTGCAGACAAGCAGGTGATTCTTGCGGCCGCTTGCCGTATCGAGTACGAAGCGTCCCTTCGAGGCTTTGCGGATGAGCAATTCGTCGCCGGTCTTCAGCGCGTGGATCTGCAGGGTCAACTCGCCATGCGGCACCAGCTCGAGAGAAGAACTCGACTTCGTTTTCGTAAGGAGACGACGCGATCGAGTAAGGGCGCTCCGAGCGCTTCTCTTCGCCTTCTACTCCCAGGGTGGCGTACTGACCAGGGGTGAACTTGAATTCCGCGCCCGGATCAATGCGAATCATCCAGAGTTCGGGCGCCAGATCGACGCGCTTGGTGATGCGCGCACGGTAATGCTTGTCGCTCATGGTGGTCATGGGTAATTCCCCGGAAAGGTTACTCCCTTACAGACGCCGAATCATTGCAAAAAGATGTCATACATTGAACCATACGGCAAACTCCGCCGATTTCTTCCCATTCAGGGACTAATGAGTAGGCCATTACTGAAGGGCATGTTTGGTCGGATGCAAAACGAAGAGCCTCAGCCGAAGCGGAGGTCCTTGGGAGAGTTTCGATAACCTAATTTCTGTGCGTTGTTGGAAGCCTGGTGAGTCCACCAATCGGGCATTTGCTGGCTGCGCAGGCGGTCGGGTTTGGAACTGCTGGCTTGCAGCGCTTGTGTGGGAGCTTCGCCGCCAAACGTGAAAACCGGGCCGACCGGAAACGCGCGGAAGTTGTTCTGCGTGACATTGTTTCCGCCGATCAAAAATATTGTGCCAGGTCATCACGTAGTCGGCTGATGTGCGGAAACTGACGATCCGAGTAACATGCAGTTGAATTCCGCCACCGAACGCCGCCGCGAAGCCGTTCTGTGAGGCCGACCCGACGCCGGCGAGATTCCCCTGCAGGCGGTCCATGCCGATGAGAGCATGCGCGAAGACGCCCTTCGCAAAGTTGAAGCGCGGTCCGGCCACTGACCGAATAGTCATTCAAGCGGAGCGGAATCCCGCCGGCGTTGATGGTCTTGTAGTACGCGCCACCGTCAGCTTCCACGGCCCACGGACCCCATGAGGCGCGTGGCCACGGAGCTTCCAGCCATTGGCGTTCTGGCGCGAAAGTCCAGTCCGTTGGTGTCGATGCTGGTGAAGGAATATCCGCCGAAGAGGTTGATGCCCGAGAATCCTGAACGCAGGCCCGACGAGGGGGTCCCTGATGCGAGGTGAACCCGGATCGACCGCTTGTTGTCCGAAGAGCGCCTGCGGTTACAGCGAGTAGCAGAAACGCGATTGCTCCCTTCATGGAATACCCCTGTGTCGCTTGTCGGAATTTAGTCGCGAGGACTAAGTAGAGCGGACTCCTGGGGGTCACTCAACTTACCAAAGGATGAGATGCAGGCTGTCCTTTGACTTTCATCAGGCCAAGCCGGAGGGACAAGGCAAGAGGGACGCTACTGGCCGACCTCTGTGATGCTGGGAGGGGAGTACGGCTGCGCGGGCGCGGCGCGCAGCTTTTCGAGATTGGCGAGGGTGGTGGACCAGGCGTTCTTGTCCTTCTTGGTGTGGATGGGGGCGTTCATATCCGCGTAAAACTCAAGGATGTTTTCCTGCAGTTGGGGCGTCAGGTGTTCGAATTTTTATCGACCAGTTGATTGAGGAGTCGCTCGTAGGATTTGTCAGTCAGGGCATATTCGCCGGCCTTGGTATCTTGGCCCGTGTCAAAATCCTTGTTCGGAAGTTTCAGATCCCGAACACGTGTGTTATGGAGCAATTGGCTATAGTCCTCCACCGTTCCGTCGACGCTCTTGATGTACATATCTTTCGGTTCGCTGCGTCAGGATCTTGAACGCAAGGGCGCTGAACGGTCCCACCTTCAGGACGATGCCGGAGGAAGAACGCGAGCATGCGTGTGCCGAAGCCGGGCTTGCGGTACGTGGTGCCCCACTGCTTTTCGTATTGCTTGCGCGACAGGTAGTACAGGAACTTCTTCTTGTTGAAGTTCGGGGTATCGCGGACGATGGCCTGCTTGCGGGCCAGGAGCGCGACCCTGGTCATTTCCGGTATCACAATGCTGATGGAGCGGCGGAACGTCCCGATGGCGAGATCAGTGTTGCCGAACACGTCGTCCAGTTGGGTCCATAAGTGCGGTCGAAGGCCCGGTTCAGCCAGGCCCTTTGCAAACTTCAAATCCGACGAAATCATGGTAGCGGTCGGAGGTGTAGCGGTTCTTCGCGACCTGCACCATGTCGAAGCCGAATTCGGTCGGATGTGGGCTTTTGGATCGTCGTTATAGGTGGCGCTTTCACGCCGAACTTTTTCCGAGTTTCGGAAATTCGATGAGTGACTACGCGGTTGATGACCGGGTGCCCGGTATTGTCGGCCGCATAGTGCGAAGGCGCACCCAGGGCAAAGGCGTACTCGTTCAGATCGGTCGATTCCTGAATCATGATCACGACGAAATCGCCGCTACGCACGTGAGTGCAGAAGGTCGCTGAAATATTTGTTGCCGAAAGGGTAGTAGCCCATGTCACTGCACCAGCGATCCGCCATACGCGAACGCGTGCGCTTTTCGGAGATCTTGCTTCCGATGCGTTCGGGTAACGCTTCTTCAGCAAGGGGCACGATCTGGTCCTTCCAGAGAGAGGTCGATGATCTCCTCGTGCGTCAGGACCGAATAAGCAGGACACAGATGAGTTGTGAAAAGGAATAGAAACAGCAGCAGCGCTGCCCGCAATGGGCGCGCTGCCTTCAACCTTACGCACGAGGTGGAAAGGCATCTGTGTCATCCCGCTGCAGGACAGGCGGCGCAAGAGCATAAGATGCCGGGGCGAAAGCCGCCGGGCAGAATTTATTACTGCCCTAACATCAACACAATAAAAGAGTCCGGCAGCACTGGCGGGCGCGGATGGGGATTATCTGCCGTCGGCGCGGGCGCCTGGCCGAACATTTCGCGGTGACCGTATACACGTTGTGCGTTTTAGGATCGAGTGCCATGGTTCAGCGCGCCGCGCTGCGTGGGTACGTTTGTCGCGGTGAACTTGCCGGGCAGAATCTTCGTGCGCCACTGTCACAAGCACTCCCTCACCGCAGGAGGCGAGGACGCGAGGCCGGTCTCTTCGTCGAAGGCGGTTGCGTCCACGCCGTCGCCAATCGGAATGGTGGCGAGAATCTTTCCGGTGTTGGCGTCCACCACCGGCATCACTTTGTTGCCGCAGCCCACGAACAGGCGCCGCTTCTTTGTGTCAATCGCGAGGCCGCTGGGCTCTTCGCATCCGGCCAGCGGCCAGCGTTTGCGTGACGGTAAGTTTATTTGCGTCGAGGGCGAATAGTTGATTCTTGTCTTCCAGATTGACGAACACAGTGCCCTTGCCGTTGCTCTGCGCGAACTCCGGCTTGCCCTAGGGGAATGGTCCCGACGACTTCGCCTTTCTGCTGCATCGATGGCGGTCGAATCCTGACTGCCGGCGTTGAACGTGAGAACGCGCTTGGTTGCCGAGTCGTACCAGATGGCGTCCGGCCGTTTACCTACCTTGATCTTGCTCAGCGTCTTGAGGTTTTCAAATCGAAAACGCTGCAGCGGTGTCTTCGCGGCCGTTGCTGGCGAAGCCTTTGCCGATCTCGGGAACCAGGGGCCACTCCGTGCACGCCGGGGGTGTCGGCGACTTCTCCCACGGGCTTTCCGGAATCCGCATCGACCACCATGACACGGGTTGCGCGTGCGATGTAAAGAGCGATGCGCTTCAGGGTCGACAGCTTCAGATAATCCCATCCGCCGTCTCCGCCGAGGTCAGGTGTGGAGGATGTGATAGGAGGGTGCGGCGGCCATTGCGATGGCGAGCAAAAAGGATCAGAAGGGGAGATCGCTAGGCGGGAAGATTTCATGATGTCCTCCAGTATATGGGCGGGAGATGCGCTCCAAAGCTTACAGGATCGTGAGTGAGCGAGGGTAGCCTCGGAATCTGTGCGCGGGAAAGAATAACGCGACGGCGGGGACGCCGGCGCGATTGCCAGCGAGACGCCGGTGCTACAAAAGAAGCCAGCGTCGAAACCTTTCAACGGCCTTGTGAAGGAAAGCGGTGCGAGCCTCTCTGAGGGAACTGAGAACTGAAACCTGAGACCCGCTACTCCGTCATCTTCGCCACGTGCAGCGCAAATCCGGTCTTCGGCAGCAGCGACGTCAATTCGAACGCTTTGAAGCCATCGCCGGCAACTTCCGTGTGGCGATACAGTCCAGGTTCGCTATCAACCGTCTCATGTCGGCCATGCAGGTCAGCCAGAAATTCCTGAGCGGCCTTCTCACTCGCTTGCGCGCCGCTTGGCACGAGTCACGACGGCTTCGGTTGCATACGAGGCGCACCAGCTTGGGCCAATACTTCTCGGAGCAGGCTGGTGCTCGCAAAAATGTCGGCCCACACGAATTCGCCGTTCACGGCAACCACCACGCCACTGCGTGGCGATCAGCGCAAGTTGCTGAGATGGTGCTGGCGTACTCCTTCTCCACCGAGCCGGCCACCGAATCGACCTTGCGGGAGACTTCGTTCGTTCTGCATGACTTTCGCGTACGAAGTCGTCCCCGACAACTCTCTCGCAGCGCGCGGCGCCCTCTACTTCGAGACTCTGCGACATCTGCGTTCGCGCTTTGGCCACTTCCGCCCACACCTGCTGCTGATCTTTGTCGGCCATCGCCTTGCTCCGTACCGAGGGCGCCGCCATGCCTGCACCCACCATGCCCGAAACGAACTTTCCGCTCGTGCCAGCCCAGCGTCCCGGTTCCACGCAGAACACGTCGAGATCGATGGGGTCGCTCTCGGCAGGCACGATGCGGTCTTTGGCGATGACGCGATCCTGCTTCCCGCCCGTCACGATCTCTCCGGCGAGCAGCAATAGGGGCCGCTTTGAATTGTTCACCAGCATCAGCTTGTTCACCTGCGCGCCGGCTTGCTCTTGATACTCGGGACCCGGAGCACTCCATGGCTGCCGCGCGGAGGACGGCGGACCATGCGCGCGCACGCTTCCCGATTCGGTGACCTCGACTTCGCCGGACTTCAGGCCTTCGTCGAGCGTGAGGAATTCTCCGGTGTCGTGGGAGGTGGCGGTGATCACCGGAAAGACGGTGAGATTGCCGTGGCGAATGGGCGCCAAGACTTTGTAATCGGCGGCGGAAGGCTCCTGCAAAGGCCTGCCGCCGCCCGCCGACGGCCAGAGTCACCGCAAAGTGACAGCAACAAGAATCCCAGAAACGCGGTTCCTCTTCATGGCATCCTCCGCGAGCGAAGCGACACCGCGACCGTCGAGCGCATCCTAGTGTTTCGGGACGCCCGTGCTTCCCTGGCTGGTGAGGAACGGGAATTTCGTTCTTCCTTGCACAGAAAAAAGTGGATAGCATCGCCAATGACGGCGAACCGATGAACCGCGCCACGCAGCCCGTTACCGCGCCGACGGCCCGAATGCAACGCCTCGCGGCGGAATTGCACACCAAAAGCGGGGGCGCGCAGTTTGCCGTCAGCGCTGACGACCTGGCCGTCATCCTCGGCGAGGTGTCGCAGAAATACCTTGGGGCGAAAGAGTTCACGCAAATGCGAAATTTTGTCTCTCCTGAAAATCGCAGGAGCTGGTGCTGGCGCGAGCCTGTGCTGCCGGCAACGAGCGCGCGTGGGGAAGTGTTCATGGCGCGCTATCGCGAAAAACTCTACGACGTTGGACTGCAGATAACCCGTGAGGAATCAGCCGGCCGCGAGCTTTCCGACTCGCTCTATGCCGATCTGTACGGCACGGGCGGACGCGATGGCGTCCGCTCATCAGCTGGCATCGTACACGGGGCGCGGATCGCTCGAGGGCTGGTTGCGCACCGTCATGGCGCAGGAGCATGAACCGCTACCGGCGACAGAAACGTCTGGTGAGCCTCGACGAAACAGAAGAAGGTACGCAGTACGCGGCCCCCACGCCGGCCCCGCGCCGACGGTCGATCCGCGACTGGAGTCTGCGACCGACGGGCGCTGGCCGCGCTCTCATCCGAAGAACGGTTCATGCTGGCCGCGTACTACCTGGACGGTCGACGCTCGCCGAAATTGCTCGCATGCTGACAGTGCACGAATCCACCATCAGCCGGAAACTCGACAAGCTGGCAAAATCGCTCCGGAAGCAGATTCTGGCAGGTCTGGGCCGTCGGGGGCTGAGCCGGCGGCAGGCCGGAGGCGCTCGAGGTTGACGTGCGGGATCTCACGTTGAATCTACGAGATCGGCTGACGCAAGATTCCCCGGTGATGCGTTCCATAATAAGAAGAGCGTGGAAGCCCCGGCCCGGGATGGCGGAGGCTAAGTAGATCAGGAGATTGCGGTAGAGACGGGCAGGCACGACACAGTTACGAATTTCATGGAACAGCTTCAATATCGTGCGTGAGCGGCTGAAGGCGCAACCGGGCGAGGATCACCCCGACGCCGACGTGCTTACGGCGTTTGCCGAGCAGACCTTGCCCGAACAGGAACGCTCGCGCGTTTTGACGCATCTCTCGCGCTGCGCCGATTGCCGCGACGTGGTGGCGCTGGCCATCCCTCCCGTGACGGAATCTGTTTCTTTAGACACCGGACGCCCGGCTCCATGGTTTCAGTGGAGAGTTCTGCGCTGGGGGGCGGCGGTGGCGTGCGTGGTGATCGTCGGATCTGCCGTGCTCTTGAAACGCGAGGCTATGGCGCCGAAGGCGCAAGCATCGCGACTGTCAGGAGGATCAGCAGGCGGAGCGGTTGGCGTATGAGAGCTCTGACCGGATGGCCGATGCATCCCAAGTCAGCAGATGAAGGGAATCGGTTCCTTCTGCCATGCGGGCTGATATGGACAAAGACGCGGGACGATTCCGGGACCGAGCCCTTAAGCCGCCGCTTCGCCCAAGCTTTCGGCAGCGCCACCGCCGCCTTCCGCGCAAGCACAGTCGGTTCTGGACGAGAAGAAGCAGGTCGTCGGCGGAGCGCTGGGGGCGGGTGCCGCGAGCGGGGCCCTCGTCGCTGGAATGAAAAAGCATGGGGCTGAGGGTGGGCCGCTGCATCCGTGCCAGCCATCGCTGAAGCAGAAAAGCCGGGCCCGAGTCGAGCTGCCACAGACTTAACCGTCTTGGGCAAATCGACCGAGACAGTGCAAGTGGAAACGTCTGCGTCCGCGGCTGCGCCCGCCCCCGCCGCTTCCACACTCGATAACGAGTTGTCCGCCGACAAGCACGAGGCAATCGGGAAGCTAAACCGGCCATCGGCGCAATGGCCGGCCTGGTGGGACCGGAATCCGTCGAAGTGTCGTCGAACCAGGCCACGCGCTCGGAAAGAAACCGTCGGGCAGAAGATGGATCGCTCGAAACTCCGCCGTTCGCTGGTCAGCCGCTGGACCATTTCAGCCGACGGCCAGTTGCAGCACTCCATTGACGCGGGACAGACCTGGCAACCGGTGACTGTCGCGGAGAGGCGAGTTTTCAGGCGCTCTCTGCCAACGGGCCCGACATCTGGGTAGGAGGCGCAGCAGGCTTGCTTTATCACTCCCGCGATGTCTGGTTTCACCTGGACGCAAGTAAAACCATCTTTCGCGGGAACGAATCTGAGCGCAGACATTTCCGCGATCGAATTCACGGACATCCTGCACGGCAAGATCACCACGGCGAACGGCGAAGTCTGGACCACCGAAGACGCCGGCCAGGCACTGGCGCAAACAATAGTCCGCCCTCTTCCATCCGCCGCAGAGTTCCATTGTCATCCTGGGAAGTAAAGGACGTGTGCATTGTTTCGCGACGAGCACGAACACGTGCGATTCTCACTTCACCAAGTAAAATGCCTCCTGCCGCGGTATGAAGAATTTGTACCCGTCGTCGGTAAGGTACGCGTCGTCCTCCATCATGATGTAGACCTTCTGCCCATCCCACTCGGGTACCACGGTCTGCGTATTCAATTCCACTGACAGGTACGCGCCCTTGCGCAAAGGCTTTGCCGCGGTGGCGCCAATGTCGCTCCGCTGCGTGGAACGGAAATCAATGCTGGCCCGAGCCCATGCCCCTGGTTGCCGATGGGATGGCTGTAAATCTGCGTCTCGATGCCTTTCTGCTTCATTTCATCCATAGTCTGGCTGTAGACCTCAGAGGCGAGCTTCGCAGGCCGCGCCGTGTGTGTGCGAGCGCGTCCTGCAGCGTGTTCGTATTCTTCATCGCGTTCTTCAGGCCCGCCGGAGCATCCTTCTCGCCGGGTAGAAGGACGTAGGCCATCTTTGCCAGTCGGTGTTCAGGCCCATTATACGTGATGCCGAAGTCGAGGTGCACCACGTCGCCGCGCTCGATGACGGTTTCCTCGGACGCGACCGCCAGGAATCCGCGTGACGTGTCGTTCTTCTTGCTCTTGCGCTGCACGCGCAGGTCGGGCTGAAACCACGCATTGCCCACACGGTTCTCCCAGAGCTGGTCGTAAAGCCAGCGGCGGACGTCGCCCACCGTCGTCTTGCCGGGACGGATGACTTCGCTCGAAAGCGCGCGCCGCGTCAGTGAATCGGTGAGCTGCACCATCGCCGTGTACGTGGCGAACTCTTCCGGAATGCGCGTATCGAGATAGTCTTCAATCAGGTCGGCGGCGGGAACAAAGTGCTGCGCCGCGTCGGAGCCCATCTTCTCGGCGATAAGGTTGTAGGTGTCGTACGTGATACTGCGCTGGACTCCGCGGCGGGCGCCGTAACTAAGGGCGATCTTCTTCGGCTTGTACTGCTCGTAGAGTTCGGGCGGCACTTTATCGGCAGGACGGGGCTCGTCGGGCGACTCGAAGAACTTCTTCAGATTCTCTTCGGAGAAGCCGGTGATCGCGATCTTGCGCAATCCCTGGTCGCCGGTGTCGACGAAAACGAAGTAGTCGCGACCTCCCGCATAAGGGCGCGGCGGCGCGATGTACTGGGTCAGCGGATCGTCGTGGAATTCTTCGTTGACGACGATCCACATGTCGATGCCGTGCGCGCGCATCATGGGAAGAAATCATTTCGTGGCGCTTCACGAGCCACTGTTCGCGCACGGCGAGTTGCTGCGACCAGGGCAGCAAAGCTGTAATTCTGCCAGCGGGTTTTGAGCCAGCGCCGGCGCCGCCAGAACACAACAGAGAAGCAGGATGATTCGCGATCGCATGGTGGGGCCTCGAGGTAGTCTGAAGAACGGCCATGTTCCACGAGGCGCGCATGGATGTCAAATGAGACCGGGATGGGACTTAAGGCATCGGGTTGTTGGAACCGCCGCGCCTTTCCTTCCCGCGGTTCGCGCATAAAATGTTGGCCATGGGAGAAGGCAAGTCTTTGCTGGCAGACATTTTCACCAACGCTGTCCACGCTGCCGGTCGGGAAGAGATCTTCCGAGGCTCCGCCTTCCTGGGTTTTCAAAAATGAATAGCGCTGTCCGGCATGCCAGCTGCGCTTCGAACGAAGCTGGATACTTCCTCGGCGCCATGTACATCAGTCAATGGCCTTTGCGTTGGTGATCATCACAGGTTCTGGCGGCTCTGCTCTGGCTCATCACGCGATGGTGGGTCACGGACGATGTCATCTGGGCGGTCGTACTCTTCCTGCCTCTGGCTCCGGCCATCCGCAGTATTTTTCAGCGCGTCCTTCTGGATTTACTTTGACCAGGCGGTGGATCCGGACCTTGGACTTGAGCTGATGAACTGGCGGGAGTATGGCGTTCTGTGCAGCGTAGCGATCTCGATCACTTCACGCTTGAACTTGTAAATTCTCTTAAACATATTTTGCGACCCGGATTTCAGCTTAAACGCCGCCAGGTAACCGATGCGGATAGCGGCCGCTGACAGCCGCATTTTCTTCTTTTGCCATCAAAACTTTGCCGGAGGCTCGCTGGAGGGGGGCGGCGCTGTTCGTGAGCGATGTTGCTCAAGTGAGACTCACGAAGATTACGCTTACCATGATCGAGAATTGCCAAGGTGACATTTACACCCAGCAGGGGCGGCGTATTATCCGCTCGTGGTTTGGCAGTTCTGGGGGAGGCGCAGGGGCGTCTGAACATAGTTCAGGACGCTTTTAGCTACTGGAACCAGGTCACAGGTCACAAGGTCGCGGGTCACAGGTCAGAGCGGGCGAGGTCGTGCCCCAAGAATTTCTCGAGGCCTGGGGTGCTAAGGGACACGGGGGCCCCTTCGACTTCGCTAAGGGCATGCTTTCGACTGCGTTCGGCTGTCGCCTCACTCTCGTCCGCTCAGGACGACGGTTTTGGACAGGGAGGGGACCCCAGAATCCTTAGACCTGCGACCACCTGCGACCTGTGGCCTGTGACCTGTGAGCCTGTACCCGCCCCTTTGCATCTTCTCGTACTGCAATGCATCTAATGCCGGTGTTAGGAATTTCGTGACCACCGTAAGTGGTATAGCACTCATACCGGTGCCGCGACCGGCTGTTAACACCGGGGCCGGAACGGGTACCTGGAGGAACTATGAACGATTCAATTGTCGAAGTTACCGATGCGAACTTCGACGCTGATGTATTAATCCGACAAGCCTGTCTGATCGATTTCTGGGCGACCTGGTGCGGCCCATGCGCGCGATTGCTCCCATCGTGGACGAGCTGGCGACCAGTATCAGGGCAAAGTGAAGAGTTGGCAAAATGGACGTCGACCGCAACTCAGCCACCCCGATGCGCTACGGCGTTCGTGGGATCCGACTCTGCTCGTCTTCAAAGACGGCCAGGTGAAGGAGCAGATCGTCGGCTACGTGCCCAAAGAGCAGATCCAGAAGGCGCTCGACAAGCACGTTGGGTGAGTTCGGATTTCGTAAGGCAGTGAAGCGCCCGGCCTCAGAGCCGGGCTTTATTTTGAGTACCGAAAAGTTTCAGAGAGCCTCAGGGTCGCAGCTAGTTTTCGCCCCGCCGGTCCCCAGCTAGGTTAATGGCTCAACCATCCTATGTAAGCGAGGCGCCAACCGAGCGCTGCAGGCCCCCCCGCAGTTGCCGCCCCAGGGTTGGGTGGGAAAGCCGGCAACGAAGTATTGAGCTCCCTTGCTTGAGCCCTGCCCTAAGGCCAGGCCGGCCTAGTATTTTCTTAACACTCAATCACCCGGCCTGCAACTCGACCGCGGTTGCCGGCACAATGATCGGCTGCATCCGTGGCATTCGAGGCTGCAGTCGAACCTTGTCGCCTTCCTTGTAGAAGCGCTTCAACGTCGTTTCATCGCCATTCACGAGCGCGACGACCAGATCCCCATTCCGCCCAACCTTCGTCTTCTCGACCAGCACGTAATCGCCATCCATGATGTGCTCGTCCTGCATCGATTCGCCGCGCACCTCCAGCACGAAGACTTCTTTCGAGCGCACGAAATCGGCGGCGAAATGGTGTTACCGTCATTCTGCTGCATCGACTCGATGGGCAGGCCGGCCGCGCAATGCGCCCGATGATCGGCAGCACCAGCCCTGTATTGACCGCCATCGACTGCTTCAGTTTTGCCCTTGGGAGCGACCAGAATCCTATCGAGCGGCTGCGTTTGTAGTCGCGCGTGAGCAGTCCTTTTTCTCCAGATTCGAGACGTGCTTGTGCGATGGCCAGGCGAATTCGAGCCCGAGCCCTCCGCGATCTCTTCGAACGAAGGAGAGTATCCGCGCTCCGCCACAAACCGCGAAATGAAGTCGTACAGCTCTCTTTGTCGACGCGTGATTGCCATGGGCGGATTGTGCAGGCGGGCATAAAAGAAGCGAATGTCAGGTGCAGAGATGTGTGGCGCGGGCACGACTCGCATGCATAGCAGTGGCGTGAGCCACGATCCAATTGTGTTGATGGAAGGAGAATGCTCGGGGCAGTCAGCTATTCCTGATTTTCCAGCTCGAGTCTTCACCACATGAATCTGAGTTCAGCTTTGAATCCAGGGTTCCGGTGATCTTCACCTTCTGACCTTCGCACATGTACCGGGTCACGGCCGGTCGAGGCGGTAGACGTCTTTGCTCGCCGACAATTTACGAGGTGCCGCCCAGATGCTCGATGCAGTACACCGAGCAGCTGTTCAATCCTCCCATCGGTTTCGACTTCGGCAGCATTTCCCTGGTGAGAACGCGTGAGGGAATGGACGTTCAACGCGCATTGGCTATCGGAAACTTCGCCGTGAAAAACGCGAGCACTTTGGGAATGGGATACGGCGGTTAGCCCCCAGTGAACCCGCCAGACATACAAAACGATCGCTCGATTCATAACGTTGTTCTCTACTTACGGCAATACGGTCACTTTCAGGTGCATGCCTTCGTGGTCCTCGCTGCAGATCACCGTGCAAACGGCCTCGTACTCGCCGAGGTTCAGGGGTGCAGTGAGCACGAATTCCACCGTGCCCGGCTTGAACAGAAGGTCCCAACCTTCAGCCTTGCTTCTGTCCTTAGCCCGAAGCAGGGGTGAAACCGTGTATCGATCCATCGCGATTCCACGGTTTGGCTCGACGTGCCGTGATCTGCGCAGACGTAACTGCTCACCGGCTTTTCAGGGTGATCTCCGGAGTCTTCTGGCACGGCAATCCGGTAGCGGCTATCGTGATCTGCGGTCGGATTCAATGGCAGCCGGGGCTCGGCCACTGCGAAGGGGAAGAATATCGCAAGGAAGATTCCGCAATCAAAGCAACTCGGCAAACTCTGTGTCTCATACGATCTGCTTGACTACTGCGTCATATAAAAAAGCGCCAGCCGCATATCTTCGTCATGTATAATGGTGGCGCGCGCGCATGTGGCGCAGAACGGTGGCCATGGCGCGTGGAGGAAACTTCTGCCGGGCCGCGTGGCAGCCGCCCGCAATTTGTTGCGGAATCGCTGTTCGCCCAGAGCGCGCATGGCATCGGCATCGGTTGCGTGCACGACCGGGGATACCGCGGCTGCTTCCTTCTTGTTCGACGCGACGCCGCGAGAAGGCGGTCAGGGCCAAGACAAGTGTGAGAAGCAAAACCGGAGCACGTTTCATGGATTGCCTCCGCGTCCCAGCGGGATGAGGAAGCGGTAGGCGATACCACTGTCCACTGGTTGAAATTGCCCGCCGAACTCAACTGGCGCCCGTAACTGCCCACCAGCTTCAGGCCGTCTTTTAGAAAGTAGTTAAGCCCGAAATCCCGCTTCGCGAGTGTTCACGCCGGGCAAGCCGAGCGAGTCGGCAGCATCGAAAGATATATTTCCGCTGAAGAATTGCTGCGCGCGTCCGGCCACTTCTACACGCCGCATTGCTTCTCCCAAAAGTGCACTGGCTCAGCCGGTACGCACCTTCGATCAGTACCCGCTTCCTGATTCGATCGGACGAATTCAGAGTGCATGCTCAACGGCAGCGCCTGCGGCTGCCGGGCCACGTGAAGCCGACAGCGTTCTTGCGGTCGTCCTGCAAAACTTTGCCAGGAAGCGCCTACCTCCAGCCGGGGACCGGGGAAGAAAAATCCCACGCGGCCTCCAGCATGGCGTTCGGATTCGACGCCGTCAATGCCGATGCTGGTCACCGACACGTACGCTGCATAGTTGAGATTCGAGCGAGCGCCCACCGGAAAGCCTCCGCGCATCATGGTTCCGTCGCTCGAAGCAGTCGCGATTGGCAAGATCAGTGGGTCGGGCTGTAAAGCTCGAATCCACATCCGGGTAAAGGCGTTCATTGAAAATCCCGAAAGGCGTAAGGAATCGTCCCACTGTGACCGTGATGTAAGGATTCGCGATGTAGTCGGCCTGCAGGTAGTCGAGGTGCTTGTTTACCGGCCCACCGAAAGGCCCGCCCTCAGCTGGACGCTGGAACTCTCCTTCAAACTCGCCACGCGATTCCACCAACCATCGCTCGCCCAATGGCAGAAGCAGAACGGGATTGAATTGCGTGTCGAGCAGTGTTCTGCCCCGCTGTCTTGTCGGAAGGAATCCGGGCTGTTCCGCTCAGTATGGGAACGAGGTTTCTCGGTGCTGGTTGTCTGACATAGGCCAAGGGAAGAAGCGAGAATTACAGAACAGACAATCCCGCCAGCCCCAGCAGAGCCTTCTGCCAGCGGCGGTGAGACGTACTGCTTTGTGAACAGATAACGCAACTGCAAACCCCATGGAATTCTTGCGGCGATTGTGCGCGCGAGGGTTCGCGGAGTCGGGAACGTAACCGGAAGTAATAACGGCGTCAAAGCCCCGGGAATAGGGAGTCAGATCATTGAGGGGGAAGGACATCCGCCATTAGTAAAGATTGTGTCAAGAGCGGAGACAAGTGAGGTGGAGAGCAGCCCCGTGCAGATTCGGGGTGCTCGCTCCACCCAAAGTTGCGAACTCATTGCGTAACTGCCGTCAAAAAGCGGTAGTAAAAA
>ERZ1370068.9986-contig-8722_pt1 | contig 48194 bp, 60 predicted proteins | sample MGYA00561227_ERZ1370068 | MGnify/ENA primary metagenome ERZ1370068 (study PRJEB38410, sample SAMEA6850437) | metagenome | study: Metagenomic assessment of the ecological functions of the soil: analysis of the soil microbiota associated with the... | reverse complement strand
TCGTTAGCCCACTTCGTTCAGTTACGTATTGCTACCGACCCCGGCCTCCGGGATCACCGCCACGCCTGGTGTGAACGAAGTGACCCTGCAACCGGTCCGCAAGACGTGGGTGCGTGCGCCGCGACGATCCGCCTCGGCCCCATTTTCGACGACTATCTTTATACGGGTGCGCCGCCGCTCAAGCTCCATGGAGCCCGCTTTCATCGAGGTGCGACGTGGCGCCAGGTCAATATCAGAAAAACGGCTCGCCGATCGCCTACCAAGGGTCGGGGTGACCATCCAGTAAGCTGTGACGACGACCACTTGTGAACAAGCCGAAAAAAGTCGGCATGATCAGCCTTGGCTGCGCCAAGAACCTGGTCGATGCCGAGATCATGCTCGGCAGCGTTTTGCAGAGCGGGATGCAGGTCACCGCCGATGCCGGCGAAGCGGACGTGCTCGTCGTGAACACCTGCGCGTTCATCGATTCGGCGAAGGAAGAATCGATCGAGGCGATTCTCGAGGCGCATCAACAGCGCGGGCTCGGCAAGAAACCGGGGCAAAAGTTGATCGTGAGCGGCTGCATGGTCGCAACGGTTTTCGCGGGAGCTGCGCGAATCGATGCCGGAGGTGGACGCGTTTGTCGGGCTGGATCAGGTGCCGTGAGATGGGAGCGATCGTGGTCGCAATTGCTCGATGACACGACAAGCCGATCGCGGGCATGCCAGTTTCGTCACGGAACGGCCCACCTACATTCCGAATTACGACACGCCGCGGTTCCGTCTCACGCCGTCGCACAGCGCCTATCTGAAGATCGCGGAAGGATGCAATCATCCCTGCAGCTTTGCGTGATCCCACAAATGCGAGGACGCCATCGCAGCCGGACGCCGGCTTCGGTGTTGTCGGAAATTCGCGCGCTCGTGGCGGAGGGCGTGAAGGAGATCAACCTGATCAGCCAGGACACGACCTATTACGGCATGGATTTGTGGACGGAAAAAGCCGGCCCGCGGCAGCCGGTGGATTCGTCGCGCGGGCCCACGTCTTTCCGCGTTGCTGCGCGAGATCGAAGATCGAGGGCGATTTCTGGGTGCGCTGCTCTATACGCACCCGGCGCACTGGAGCGACTGAGCTGATCGAAACCATCGCCGAATGCCGCAAGGTCGCGCGTTACATCGACATGCCGCTCCAGCACATCGAGGAAGGAATGCTCGGGCGGATGCGACGCGAGACGAGCCGTGGCATATCGAAAACCTGATCTGGCGCCTTCGCGCGGGCATTCCGGGGGTCGCTTCCGACCTTCATTGTCGGTTTCCGGGTGAGACGGGAGGTTTCAGATACCTCATGGTTTCGCGTGTCCAGCACTTCAGGCGCCTGGGCGTTTTACCTCGCGGGAGAAGGTTCGCGCGCCTCGAAGATGGAGACAGCTTTCCCCGAGGTCAAATCCGCCCCGTTACCGGCGAGCGATGAAGCTGCACCAGCAGCGCATCGCGAGGAGATTTCGGGCACACGTGGGTCGCACGGTGCGGGCTCTCGTCGATCGCTCGTGGCTCGTGGCGAAGTGGATGCCCCCGACATCGACGGCCGCATCCTCGTGCCGGTGTCCGGCGCCCGTGGGCAGGTTCGTGGTGAAGATCACCACGCACTCAGATTACGATCGTCGGCGATCTCACTCTGGAAAGGCGCGGGGTCGATTTCCTCATCAAATTCCTGCGCGGGCTCTTACGGGCTCCGCGAGCGTCGATTTGAGCTTCCGGGGCGCACCGTCAACTCAATCAGTGGGAACTGATGTGGTAAGCACCGCCGGAATGATGGGAAGTCACCGGCCTGGGCTTGGGCTGATAGATACCCGGACGTAGTCGATCAGGAAATAGTTCAGGAAGGTAGTCGTCGCATCCGGAGCACCGGAGGGCCGAATTTTGGGCTTTGATGCTGCTGGCCAGCGGTTGGAAACGTACATCGGGACGGCGGGAATGTAATCCGCCACGATCGATTTCCCGCACCTCGCCATCGAGGTACACCAGGTGGCATGTGCCGGGCGGGTCCCATTCCAGCGCGTAGGTGGTGCCTGTCAGCTCTCGAAATCGTCTTGCTGTCCCAGGTGCTGTCACTTCAGAGGAATAAAGGCCGCCATGCGCGAGGCCGTGGTGCATCGTCGCGCCAGCGCCGCCAGCGTATTCGGCGATATCTGAGCATCAGGGGCCAGCCTTGGCTCATGCGGCATCAGCCAGGCATGGCCACAGGCCTTTGCCCCCGGGAAATTTCGCGCGAATTTCCACGTACCCGTGTGTGAAAGTGAAGCGTTCGCTGGTCGAGACCAGCCCTTGAGTGTAGTCAAAGGTGCCGAGGTTTATCGCGCCCGTCACGGTCACCGGTTCGTGGCCAGATGCAGGAGCATGCCCTCGTTGACCGTCCTCTTCGTCGACGGTATAGCTGAGGTAGTACTCGTTGTGATACCGCGGGCCGTGGGTGCGGAAGTGAGGGCCATCTCGGTTGTCCATTTCGCGGTTATCCGTTGGGGCGCATCGAACTCGTCGTTGGGCGTGAGTGCCGTCGCTGCCAGGGCAGCGGCCGCAGCGCCTGAGGCTTTGAGGTTCGCTATCGCCGCGAAAGGCCGCGGCGTGGAGGCGAAGATATGGAAAGTGGCATTCTCGCTTTGGCGATGCAGTATAGCACAAGCCTGCCGGATATTCAGCTTGGAGCGTGCCAATGCTGAATCCACTGGTCTGTTTATGGCCCCCCGGGGCAGCAGAATTTGATTGAGGCAAGGTTCCTTTGACAAGCGTTCACAAGTCATACGTTCGTTTGAAGCAACGTATGATCGAACGCCGCCATCCTCCCCCACCAGATTCTTCCGTCGATACGCATGGGGCCGCACCCGACTGGCCCTGCTCGACGCTGCAGGCCTCTTCTTTTCCCTCAACGGCGTCGAGAAGGCGCTGCGTACGCCAGATGCATCGCAGGCGTCAATCTTAACCATCAACTATCATTTTGGGACAAGGAGCGGCTCGCTCTTGAAGTTTACGCCGGCGCCTTCAACCCGTGAGATCGCGAGTAGATCCAGCCAATGTGATTGCCTGTGTGCTGTGTGGTGGTGCCACCTTGCGCCAGTGCCTGCTGGCCTGCTGCTGTGGCTGTGGCGGCCACCGCTGCAAATCCGCGGTGGTGGTGTGCCTGGAGCGAAAAAATCGTTGTTAACGCGCGCCTTTGCTTTACCTGGCGGCGTTAAATTCTTCAGTGGCGCGAGTCTGGTGAACTCAGGCACCGCTCCTGCCGCCGCGCGCGGGGTCACTGCCAGTTCGCAGCTCTGTCGGCGCATCAGCTGCGCGTTTGAGCGTCGGCCGCCGGGTGTTCTTCTCGATGCGACCCCGAACGATCCCATCTCCTGGCGCTCCGTCTGCTCGGGCTGCCGCTGCCGTGGACGAGGATCGGCGGCGCGGTGGACGACCCGGCCTTGACGACCGACCCTCGCCGGGTCTCGCTTCGGAACCCGATCGGTCTCGCCGCCGGGTTCGACACAAAGCTGCGCCCGCCTCGACGCCTTGGGCTCGCTCGGGTTCGGATACGTCGTAGGGGAACCGTGACGCGCGCGCCGCGCCGCGGAACCCGCACCCGCGGATCGCCCGGGACCCGGCGCGGCGCGCGATCGTGAACGCGATGGGGATGCCGAACCCCGGCGCGGAGGTGGTCGCGCGGAACCTCACGCGGACGCCGCGGACCGCGCCCCGGTTCGTCTCGATCGCGGACGAGCCGGTCGCGGACACGCGTCGCGACGGCGGAGCTCCTCGAGACCTTCGTCGATGGCATCGAGCCTCAACGCGAGCAGCCCGAACGCCGGATGGGAGCACGCGAGCTCGCATACCGGTGAGCTGGTGCGGCGGTGCGCGCTCGCACCTCGAAACCGCTCTTCGTCAAGATCCCTCCACCCTCCGCGGGCGAGCAGGCGGCGAGGCACGGTGTCGATGGCGACCGCCGCTCGCGATGCCGGCGCATCGGCGATCGTCGTGCACGAACACGGTGCCCGTGGTCGACGCGCGGATGTCGACCGGCCGTGGAGGGCTCTCGGGCGGCTCCGCTCACGGCCGAGACGCCGCGGATCGTCGCCGAGGTCGTCGATGCGACCGGCGGCGGCCTGCCGGTGGTTGCGTGCGGCGGGATCTTCACGGCGGATGACGCCCGCCGATGCCTGGACGCAGGGGCGACCGCCGTCCAGGTCTACACGGCCCTTGATCTACGAGGGGCCCGGGCTTCGGGGCCCTCACGCGAGGCCTCGCCGCGGCGGTCCCGACGATGGACTAGCTCTTCGGACCCGACGGATCCGCGCCGTCGAGGAGCCGGGCTCGCCAGGCATGTGTGTTCGCGTCGGCCGTGGCCGTGGCGTGCAAGATGTGCGGCGTCCCGTCCCTGGAGGCAGATCTGTCCGACGTCGAGCCAGTTCCATCAGCCCCCGCCGTCCGGTTGGAGGGCGTGGTGAAGCGGTTCGGCGACGTGGTCGCGGTGGACCGGTGTCGACCTCGAGGTCCGCGAGGGGAGTTCTTCTCGATGCTCGGGCCGTCCGGATCCGGGAAGACCACGTGCCTACGCATGATCGCGGGGTTCGAGAACCCGACCGCCGGCCGGATCGCGCTGGGCGGCCGCGACGTCACCGGCCTCGCGCCGTACGAGCGCGAGGTCAACACGGTGTTCCAGGATTACGCGTTGTTCCCGCACATGACCGTCGCCGACAACGTCGGCTACGGCCTCATGGTGCGCAAGGTTCCCCGGGCCGAGCGGGGCCGGCTCGTCGGGGATGCCCTGAGATGGTGCGCCTCCCGGAATACGGCGACGCGGAAGCCGGCTCAGCTTTCCGGCGGTCAGCGGCAGCGCGGTCGCGCTCGCGCGCGCCTGGTGATGCGGCCGAAGGTCCTGCTGCTCGACGAGCCGCTGGGCGCGCTCGACCTCAAGCTCCGCCAGGCGATGCAGATCGAGCTGAAGGAGATCCAGGAGAGGTCAGGCTCACCTTCATCTACGTCACGCACGACCAGGAGGAAGCGCTCACGATGAGCGATCGCCTCGCGGTGTTCAATCGCGGCCGCATCGAACAGGTGGGCTCCCCGGCGGACGTCTATGAGCGTCCGGCGACGGGCTTCGTCGCCGGGTTCGTCGGTGTCTCCAACGTGCTCGAGGGAGAGACCGCTGCCGCGATCGCCGGCGATCCGCACGCCGTTCACGATCCGACCGGAGAAGATCTCGATGCAGCGGGCCCGACGCGGCCGTGGATGGCGACTCCTGCGCCGCGACCGGCCATGTGCGGGAGGTCGTGTACCTCGGGCGCCACCACCCGGTACGTCGTCGAGCTCGCATCGTGGGCGGCTCGCTCGTGGTGATGGAGCAGAACCTCACGACGAGCTCGATGGAGGCGCTGCAGGTGCGCGGCAAGGCCGTGCGACTGATCTGGCGCCGGAGCAACAACCGGCCGGTGGAGGCGCCCGCGGGCGCACTCGAAGGGTCCATGGACCAGGAGGAGGCTCAGGCATCATGAGGAGACTGACGACGGCGTGTGCCGTCATGGCGGCGCTCGCGCTCGTCGCAGCCGCGTGCGGCAGCGAGACATCGACGCAGCCCGAGGGCCAGTGGGACGACCTCGGCCGCGACGACATCGATCGCGGATCTCAACGGAGAGGGGTCGCTCGACCTGATCGCCTGGTCCGAGGGCTACACGGAAGATGACTGGGTGAAGCCGTTCGAGCAGGACACCGGCTGCAACGGTGACGGTGAAATATGCGAACACGATCCGATGACATGGTCAACTACATGCGACAGGGTGGCGGGACCCTCTACGACGGCGTGTCGGCATCCGGTGATGCGACGAACCGGCTGATCGCGAACGGCGACGTCGCGTCGATCGACATCTCGCGGTTCCCTGAGTACGCGAAAGTGATGCAGTCCTTGCAAGCGCCTGCGCACAACACGGTGGATGGGGTCCACTACGGGGTCCCGTACATGTGGGGGCCGAACTTCCTCATGTACAACACCGCCGTGGTGAATCCCGCCCCGACCAGTTGGGCATGTGACGTTCGATGCGAGCTCTCCGTATGCCGGCAAGATCACCGCCTACGACAGCCCGATCTTCATCGCCGACGCGGCGCTGTACCTGAAGACGCACCAACCGCGGCCTCGGCATCACCGATCACCTACGAGCTCACCTCGAGCTCAGCTCGATGCAGCTACCAGCCTGTTGAAGCAGCAGGCGGGGATGATCAGGAAGTATTGGGCGTACTACCTCGATGAGATCAAGGGGTTCAACTCGGGTGACATGGTGATCGGCACGGCCTGGCCGGTGAACGAGGCAGTACGTGCAAGCCGCGGGGAAGGTGAACGTCGCCGACGCGATCCCCTCGGAGGGCGTCACCGGGTGGGCAGACACGTGGATGATGTCATCGCATGCCCAACACCCGAACTGCATGCTCAAGTGGATGGACTACACGCTGCAGCCCGGCGTGCAGACGCAGGTGGCCGAGTTCTACGGGCGACGCCCTCGAACACCGGGTCGTGCCGAAGCTGAACAAGGACCTTGGCGACGCGGCCGCGGCTTACCATTGCGGGGACGATCAGTTCCTGCAGAGCGTTTACTTGTGGAAGACACCCCTCGGTGTCTGTCCTGATGGCTCGCAGACCTGCACCGACTACAACGCATGGACGGAGAAGTGGCTCGAGATCCGCGGAGGAGGCGGCTAGGGCTGCTGACGATCCAGAACGTGGCGGGGGCCGAATCGGTTCGGCCCCGCACGTCGACTCGACCGATAGGCAACGACCCAAGGAGCTCCCCGGGAAGGGCCGATCCGTCGCGCGTCGGCGGCTCTCTACCGGCACCCACGTGCTCGCCTGTGGCTCACTCTCGGTGGGCCGCTCGGATGGATCTTTCTCGTTTACCTCGTCTCGTTGATCCTTCTCCTCGCCAACTCGTTCTGGCGAGTGGATCCCCACGACGCGGGTCCTCCATAGGTTCAATCACTTCTCGACGTACAAAGAGCGTTTTCTGGTCGACGACGACCTATTACCGCATAACGATGCGGACGCTCGGCATGGCGATCGCCGTGACCGTCGCCGACCTCTTCTTCGCATTCCCGTTCGCGTACTACGCCGCCAGGATCGCCCAGCCCAGAGTGAGGACGCGACTGCTGCTCGCCGTCACGATTCCCCTCTGGGCGAACTACCTCGATCAGGGTGTTCGCGTGGAAGACCCTTCTCGAAGGAGGTGGGCCGATCCACGAGCTGCTTGCCCGATTCGGTGTCGATCTGACGGGGTCGAGCATCGCCGTTTGGATCGCCTTCTGCTACCTCTGGTTCCCGTTCGCGATGTTGCCGATCTATGCCGCGTTGGAACGTGTTCCGGGTTCCTACATCGAAGCGTCGAGTGACCTAGGTGGCGCGTACTTGGACGACGTTCCGGAACGTCGTATTCCCGCTCGCCCTCCCGGGTGTCGTCGCCGGGTCCGTCTTCACCTTCTCCTTGACGTTGGGCGACTACCTGACGCCGACGCTGGTCGGGAAGAGGTATCTTCCTCGGGAACGCGATCTTCGCCCTGACCGGGACGCTGAACAACAGGCCACTCGCCGCGACGATCGCAGTCATCCCGATCGTCATCGTGGCGATCTACTTGATGCTCGCCCGAAGGACGGGCGCGTTCGAGCCTTATAGATGGACCCGAAGGGCGTCCGCGTACTGACCCGCATCTGGACGTGGTTCGTACTGGCGTTCCTGCACGTGCCGCTGCTCGTCATCGGCGTCTATGCGTTCAACAGAGGACCGCATCCCGTCGTTCCCACCGGATCTGTTCACGTTTCACTGGTTCCGGGTCGTGTGGAGCGATCCGAGTGTCGCTCCTGGCATCCGGGCTGCCCTCGCGAACTCACTCGTCGCGGCGATCTTCGCGACGATCACTCGCTCTGGTGCTCGGCACGCTGGCGGCGTTCGCCATCTACCGGTTCCGCTTCTTCGGCAGGGAGGCCATATCGTTCGCGTTCGTTCTCCCGATCGCGCTTCCTGGGATCGTCACGGCCCTTTGCCCTCTCGTCCATGGTCGACGCGGTTCCGTTCATCCGCTTCGGAATGCCCGCAATCATCGTGGGCCACGCGACGTTCTGCGTTGTGGTGATCTTCAACAACGTGATCGCCCGTCTTCGGCGCACGTCGCCCTCGATCATCGAAGCGTCGATGGTGATCTCGGCGCAGACGGTGTCCAGACCTTCTGGTTCGTGACACTCCCAACGATGCGGACGGCAATCATCGCGGGGGGCTACTCGCCTTCGGGCTGTCCTTCGACAGGATCGTCGTGACCTTGTATCTGGCAGGCACGGAAGCAGACGCTGCCGTTGTGGATGCTACAACAACATCCAGGCGCCCGGTGAACCTCGGAGCTGTCTACGTCGTCGGACTCGTCGCGTCCTGTTGATCTCCATCATCCCCCGTGTACTTTGCCTTGCGCCTTGCCACAGAGGCGGTCACTCCGCCACGGATGGGCGGCGGTGCGACGGCTGCGGACCTGTCGGGACCGTCTAGAGGTACTTGGCCGGGGTCCGCTCGTTCTCCTGCGGCACGGGACCACCCTGCGGGCCCTGTGCCGGCAGGCTCGCGGCGCCGGAGCTCCTCGAACTGCGCCCGCGCCGAGGCTTGCTGCGCGAACATCGCCGCCTGGATCCCGTGGAACAGTCCTTCGAGCCAGCCGACCAGCTGGGCCTGCAGGCCACCCGGAGCTCGGATTCTGGTCGGGACCCCGTCCTCGATCGGAGGCGCGAGCGATGCGAGCTCCTCACGGAGGTCCTCGGAGAGGATGCCTGCGAGCTCCCCTGACCGAGCGTCCGTAGATCTCGGCCAGCCGCTTGCGACCCGGCTCGTCGAGCGACGTCTGCCGCGTCTCCTCGAGGAGCTCGCGGACCATGCTGGCGATCCGGAGCAGCTTCGCGGGCTCGGTGATCGTGTCGGTTGCGGGGATCGGGGCCTGCTCGGCGTCCGGACCGACCGGGACCGCCTGGACGACGTCGGGAACGGGCATCTGGCTGGGTCCTTGGCTCATGCGGCCAACCTAGCATCCGGGCGCGACTAGGCTCCGTCCAGGAGCACGCCGAAGCCGTCGCGGGCCAGCCGGCGGATCACGTTGCCGGGCCGGCCGAGGTCGGCGACCCGACCGGCCGAGAGCTCGCCCAGCTCGAGGACCCTCGCTCGCAGGGGCGCCGGGCCGTCCCGGCGGGCGAGCGACAACGCGCGCGCGTTCTCCAGACCTTCGCACGCGGGATTCCTTGAGGAACCGCGTCGTCGCGCGGCGGTTGAACGGCGTCATCAACCGATCGATCGAGCGTCCGGTCACCGGGCTGCTCGGACGCTTGGAGGAGCCGGTCCTCCTCGGGCACGCGGCTCGCGAGGATCGCGTCGATGTGCGCGTGGTCGGTCGCGCGACGCTCGATCACGCTCGGATCGTCGAACTCCGCGTCGTTGATGACCGCGAGCAGCGCCTGCGGGAGGTCGAAGTTGATGTGCGCGTTCATCCCCAGCAGGAGGTGGCGGATCGGGGGCACCGCGGCTCCGACCCCGCGAGCGCGAAGGCCACCTGCCACGGACCGGGAGCGGTCCCGTCCTCGTTCCATCGTTCCAACGCGTTCCAGGTAGAGCTCGGCGAAGGCGAGGTCCCAACGCTCGGTCCACCCGGGATCCACGAATCCACCGAGCGACGGATGCGCGAGCTCGTCCCGGACGGCGGCCGTCGTCCGGGAGTAGACCGCGAGGAAGTGACGGCGTTCGTCGTCCGATCGTGACCATCGGCGCGAGCAACGCATCCATCCGCGCCAGCAGGCCGTCGATCGACGACTCCATGCCGGGCGATCAGCGGTCCGAGTCGCCGGCCGCGAAGCTCTGGAGGAACAGCGCCTCGGCCAGGGCCATCCGTTCCAGCATCCTCGACGTCCACGCTCTCATCGACCGAGTGGAAGTTCGAACGATGATCCCCGGCCCCCCAGATCAACACCTCGATCCCGGGGAACGTCTCTGCCAGCATCGGCACGAGCGGGATCGATCCCCCCGAACCCATCTCCACCACCTTGCGATCGAACGCGGTCGCGAGCGCGGAGGTGGCGCTCCGGTAGGCCGGGGTCGTGGGGTCCACGATGTAGCCGGCGCCGGGCTCGTCCGTGTCGATCTGGACGCGGACGCCCCACGGCGCCGCCGCACGCAGGTGCGCCGCGAGCTTGTCGACCGCCGCGGCATAGTCCTCACCGGGCGCCATCCGCAGCCCCACCACGGCGCGAGCGGTCGGGACGATCTGGTTGGCGACCTCGTTCACCCGCGGCGCCTCGAACGCGAGGACGTTGATCGCCGGCTTCGACAGGTCCGGTCGGCTGATCGTGCCCGTTCCCAACAGCTCGATCTCGGGGAAGACGCGCGACTCCGCTCGGAACTCCGTCCTCGGCACCTGCGTCCCGGGCCACGGGAACGCGAGCAGCCCGCCGATCGCGATCTCGCCGTCGTCGTCATGGAGCGATGCGAGCATGCGGCTGAGCGCCATCACCGCGTCGGGTAGCGGTCCACCGAACGCACCGCTGTGCTGTGCGATCGGGAGCACGTCGACGCGGACCGTCACGTGCGTGGCACCTCGGATGCTGGTGCCGATCGTCGGCACACCGGTCCGGTAGTTCCCCGTCCGCGATCACGGCGACGTCGCTCCGCAGCAGGTCGCCGTGTCCACGGACGAGCTCCGGGAGGTGTTGGGTCGAGCATTCCTCCTCGCCCTCCACGACGACCTTGACCGAACAGGGAGCGGACCGTCGGCGCGTACCGCCCGCAGCGCCGCGGCGTGGATCACGATCCCGGACTTGTCGTCGGCTGCCCTGCGACCGAAGAGCCGCCCGTCGGCGAGCGTGGGCGTGAACGGGGACTCGTCCAATCGTCCGGATCGAGCCGCCGGCTGCACGTCATGGTGCGCGTACAGCAGGACGGTGGGCCGATCGGCCGGTCCGGAACGGTGCCGAAGACGGCCGGGTGCCCGCCCTCGATCTCCAGCAGGTCGGCCCCGACCCCCGCGTCGCGCAGGATGTCGCGGGTCAGCTCCGCGCTCGCGCGGACGTTGGCCGGGTCGTAGCCCTCGTAGCCGATCGACGGGATCGCAACCAGCCGGGAGAGCTCGTCGCATCACCCGGGGCATGTCGTCGTGGATGCGGCTCCGCAGCTGGTCGGTGTCCATGGCGCGGCAGGCTACCGCGTTCGCTCTACGGCGAGAGCCGCTCCACCCGCCACCCGGTCCGTTCGTCGGCGTCGCGGGTATAGAGGAAGCGGTCGTGGAGCCGGAACGGGCGACCCTGCCAGAGCTCGACGCGTGTCCGGGGTCAGCCGGTATCCGCCCCAGTGGGGTGGCCGGGGATCGGAGCGTCCGCGAATCGGGCCGAGATCTCCTCCACCCGCTCATCGAGCTCGTGGCGATCTCGCAGGACCGAGCTCTGGGCTGATGCCCAGGCTCGATCTGCGCCTCCCGCGGCCTGGTCGCGAAGTAGGCGTCGGACTCCGGCGTCATCCACCCGTCGAACGTCGCCGGTCACGGAGACCTGCCGGTCGAGCGGTTTCCACAGGAACACCAGGGCCGCCCGAGGGTTCTCGCCGAGCTGTCGACCCTTGCGGCTGCTCGTGGTTCGTGTAGAAGACGAAACCCCGTTGGTCGGCCTCGCGCAGCAGGACGTGACGGACGGATGGTCGGCCGTCGGCTCGCCGTCGTCGCGAGCGCCATCGCGTTCGGCAACACGACCCTGGCGGTCTCCGCGTCGTCGAACCAACGCAGGAACTGGCGATCGGGTCGGGGTGCAGCTCTGCCCGGCGCAGCTCGCGGTGCTCGTGCGAGCCCTGCGCACGCATCCCGTCGTTCCCGGACATCGACCCCCACGTCTCGGACGATCGAAAACGCTGCTCCCTGCTGGCGCCGGCTGGTGCCCCCGGCAGGACTCGAACCTGCGCACCCGGCTCCGGAGGCCGGCGCTCTATCCTCTGAGCTACGGGGGCGAACGGGCACCGAGTCTAACAGTTCCTGACCTGGAGCTCACTCACCCGTATGCTCGTGGGCGTGCCGACCGTGCTGCTCGTCGACGACGATCCCGCGATCCTCCGGTTGCTGGAGCTCAACTTCCGGTTGGAGGGGTTCGAGACGATGACGGCCTCTCGCGGGCCGGATGCGATCGCCTCGCCGCCAGGCAGCCGGATGCGATCGTCCTGGACCTGATGCTCCCGGAGATGGACGGCCATGAGGTTCTACCGCAGGCTCCAGGAGGATCCGCTGCTCGGCGGCGATCCCCGTCGTGTTCCTGACGGCGCGGGCGCTGGACACCACGCCGGTCGGCCCCGGCGTCCGGTACATCATCACAAACCCTTCGACGCACGCAGGCCTCGATCGAGACGGTCCGCGGTTCGATCGGAGGGGCCGGAGCGTGATCGAGGACGAGCTCCGAGGCCTGGTTCCGTGTCGGGCCTCGAGGCCGCGGCGTCCGAGCTCGGGCTCGACGGCGAGCTCCCCTGAGCCCGAGGTGATGGAGCCCCGGCAGAAGCGAGCACGGGGACTTCGCAACCAACGTCGCCCTCGCGGTTGCGTCCGGGATCGCTGGCGTCCCCGCGGACGGTGGCCGAGGCGATCGTCGCGGCGTTGCCACCGGCGGCGTTCGTCCGGAAGGTCGAGGTCGCCGGTCCGGGGTTCATCAACGTCTTCGTCACCGAAGGGTGGCTGCATCGACGTCTTGCGACGCATCGCCGCCGAAGGAACCTCGTACGGCACGGCGCCGCGGACGCAGCAGCGGGTGCAGGTGGAGTTCGTGAGCGCGAACCCGACGGGGCCGCTGCACGTCGGGCACGCGCGGAACGCCGTGCTCGGCGACACGCATCGCCCGTCTGCTCGATGCCGCCGGGTGGACCGTGGAGCGCGAGTACTACTACAACGACGCCGGGGGCCAGATGGACCGGTTCGGCGCCTCGGTGGACGCGAGCTACCTGACCCACCTGCGGACGCCCGACCGAGATCCCCGAGGACGGCTACCACGGCGCGTACATCGATGACGCTGGGTCGCGAGCTCGCGATCGGGGAACCCCGTGGGCGGCGCTCCCGGATGAAGAGCGTCTCGGCCGTGGTCCGCGCGGCTGCCGCCGAGCGCGTCCTCGGCTGGATCGACGAGACGCTCGCGCGGTTCAACGTGCGCTTCGACTCCTACGTCTCCGAGGCGGCGCTCGAACGCAAGCGGGAGATCGCGCAGGCGATCGAACGGCTCCGCGCCGCCGGCCTCGCTCTACGAGGCCGGACGGCGCCGTCTGGTTCCGCTCGACGGCAGTTCGGCGACGACAAGGACCGTGTCCTCATCCGAGCGACGGGCGACACACGTACTTCGGCGCCGACTGTGCGTACGTGATCGACAAGTTCGCTCGCGGGTTCGATCACCTGATCTACGTGTGGGGCGCCGATCACCACGGCGATATCGCGCGCGTCAGCGGCGCCGGCACAGGGGCTCGGCTTCGATCCCGACGCCGTCGAGATCGTGATCTACCAGTGGGTCTCGTTCCTGCGAGGCGGCGAACCGGTGCCGATGAGCAAGCGCGCGGGCACGTTCGTGTCGCTCGACGAGCTGATCGATGAGGTGGGAACGGACGCCGCGCGGTTCCATCTGCTGCTGTTCTGGCAACGACCACACGATGCGGTTCGACATCGAGGCCGTGAAACGGCGGTCGATGGACAACCCCGTCTACTACGTCCAGTACGGTCACGCGCGGATCGCGTCGATCCTGCGGACCGCGCGTGACGCCGGTGTGACGCTCCATCCGATCGATGAGGTGGACGTGTCGATCCTGGTCGAGCCCGCCGAGCATCGAGCTCCTCAAGGCGCTCGCGGACGTGCCGGCGCCGATCGCGAAGGCTGCGACGCTGCGCGCGCCGCATCGCGTCGCGCACGCGTCGCCAGGATCTGGCGGCCCGCTTCCATCGGTTCTACATCGAGTGCCGCGTCGTCTCCGACGACGCGGCACGGACCCAGGCACGCCTGTGGTTGTGCCGAGCATCGGGCACGGTCCTCGCGAACCTGCTTCGGGATCCTCGGCGTCTCAGCCCCCGAGCGCATGGATCGCGTGGAGGGATCGGCGTGACGGAGCGCACGATCCGGATCGGGATGCTCGGGTGCGGGACCGTCGGATCGGCGGTCGCCCGGACGATCGCCGAGCACGGTGACGACATCGCGATGCGGGCCGAGGTCCGCCTCGCGGTGACCCGCGTGGCCGTCCGCGACACCGGCCGGGAGCGGACGTCCCCGTGTCGCGCGACGTCTTCACGACTGATCCCGCCTCGATCGTGGCCGACCCCGACATCGACATCGTCCTCGAGCTGCTGGGCGGCATGCATCCGGCGAAGGAGCTCGATCCTCCCGCGTCGTTCTCGTCGGGCAAACCCGTCGTCACCGCGAACAAGGAGCTGCTGGCGAACGTCGGCAAGGAGCTGTTCGACGCGGCCGACGCCGGCGTCGACGCGATATCCGGTTCGAGGCCGCCGTGGCCGGCGGGATCCCGCTGATCCGCTCCGCTCAAGGAGTCGCTGGCCGGCGAGCGCGTCACCCGGATGCTCGGCATCGTGAACGGCACGACGAACTACGTCTTGACGCAGATGTCGGAACGCGGGTGGACGCTTCGACGCCGCGCTGGCCGAGGCGCAGCGCCTCGGGTACGCCGAGGCCGATCCGACCGCCGACGTCGATGGGTTCGACGCCGCGGCCAAGTGCGCGATCCTCGCCTCGATCGCGTTCAACGCGCGGGTCGTCGCCGAGCGACGTATACCGCGAGGGATCGCCGCGGATCACCGCCCAGGACATCGCCGACGCCGCGCCGCCTGGGCTACGTCGTGAAGCTGCTCGCGATCGCCGAGCTCGACGACGGCGAGTGTCACCGCGCGCGTGCACCCGGCGATGATCCCGGCGACGCATCCGCTGGCCTCGGTCCGCGACGCGTATCAACGCGGTCTTCGTCGAGGGCGCGAAGGTCGGCCAGCTGATGTTCTACGGGCGCGGGGCCGGGCGGCGACGCCACGGCGACGCGCGTCGTCGGTGACCTCGTCCACGTGGCGCGCAACCTCGCCTTCGGCGGGCGCGCGAGTCGGATGCACGTGTCGGGCTCGACCGCGCGATCCGCCCGATGGACGACACGACGCGGCCAGTACTACCTCAACCTCCACGTGGAGGATCGGCCGGGCGTGCTCGCCGAGATCGCCGAGGCGTTCGGCGCACAACGGCGTCTCGATCGAGCGCGTCTGGCAGGAGGGGTTCGCCGAGGAGGCCACGCTCGTCGTTCATCACGCACCGGGCGCAGGAGGGCGCCTTCCAGAAGACGGTGGCCGAGCTGCGCGATCGCGCGACGCGTGCGCGCGGTCGCGAGCCTCCTGCGGGTGGAGGGCGAGGAATGAGCGCCGCCGGCGGTCGGACCGCACCAGTGGCGCGGCGTGATCGAGGAGTACCGCGAGCGCCTGCCGGTCACCGACGCGACGCCGGTCATCACCCTCGGCGAGGGCGGCACGCCGCTCGTCCGGTCCGATCCGCTGTCCGTCGAGACCGGATGCGAGGTCTGGCTGAAGTACGACGGCGCCAACCCGACCGGGTCGTTCAAGGACCGCGGGCATGACGCTCGCGATCTCCAAGGCCGTCGAGGAGGGCGCGCGAAGGCCGTGGTGTGCGCCTCCACCGGCAACACGTCGCCTCGCGCCGCCGCGTACGCGGCAAGGGCGGGCTCACGTGCGCGGTGCTCGTGCCGCAAGGGCAAGGTCGCGCTCGGCAAGATGGCGGCGACCCTCGTGCACGGCGCGCGGATGCTGGAGGTCGACGGCAACTTCGACGCCTCGCTCGACGCTCGCGCGCGACCTGGCGGACCGCTACCCCGTGACGCTGGTGAACAGCGTCAACCCGTTCCGGCTCGAGGGGCAGAAGACGGCCGCGTTCGAGATCTGCGACGCGCTCGGGCGCGCGCCCGACATCCATTGCGTCCCGGTGGGCAACGCGGGCAACATCTCGAGCCACTGGCTGGGCTACTCGGAGTACCTCGCTCGACGGCGTGATCGCCGAGCCGCCCCAGCTGTTCGGGTTCCAGGCGGCCGGCGCGGCGCCGCATCGTGACGCGGCGAGCCGGTCGCGGATCCCGCAGACGATCGCCGACCGCGATCCGGATCGGCAACCCGGCGTCGTGGGACAAGGCGGTGGCCGCCGCGACGCGCATCCGAGGGGCGATCGCCTCCGTCACCGACCGCGCAGATCCTGGCCGCCTACCGGCCGGCTGGCGCGCGAGGGTCTCTTCGTCGAGCCCGGCCAGCGCCGCGAGCGTCGCCGGCTTGCTCCAGCTGCACGCGGATGGACGGCTGCCCGCGGGACGCACGCGTCGTCTGCATCCTGACCGGGACACGGGCTCGAAGGATCACGGAGTGGGCGATCGCGGGCGCTGCGCATCCCGTGACCGTGCCCGCGGACGCGGACGCCGTGGCCGCGGAGCTCGGTCTGTAGTTCGGACCGCGATACGCTCCGCGCCACGATGCGCGTGACGGTCCGCGTCCCCGCCACTTCGGCGAACCTCGGTCCCGGGTTCGACTGCTTCGGGCTGGCATGGGAGCTCTGCAACGAGCTGGTGGTCGACACAGAGGCCCCGCCCGGCGCGACCTGGGATGGGGAGGGGGCGGACGAGCTCCGCGACCGACGGCTCGGATCACGATCGGCCGGCGTGATGTCGGCGGTCGCCGGGCGGTTCTCACTCCCACTCGCCCCGCTCGCTCGCCGCGGCCGGAACCTGGATCCCGCTCGAGCGAGGCCTCGGCTCATCCGCCGTGGCGACGGTCGCGGGCGTGGTCGCGGCGTCGGCCTTGCTCGACCTGGGGATCGACGCCGACCCGATCTCGGTGTTCGCGTTGGCTGCGGAGATCGAGGGCCATCCCCGACAACGTGGCCGCGGCGGTGTTCGGCGGCTTCACGATTGCGCTCGACGATGGCTCGGTGCACCGACTGGAACCGCATCCGGACCTGCGGCCCGCTCTCCTCGTGCCAGATCTGCGGATGCCCACCGCGGCGGCGCGGGGCGTCTTGCCCGAGAGCGTTCCCCGGGCGGACGCGGTCGCGAACGTCGGGCGGGCGGCGGTCGAGGTGCACGCGCTGACCCGGGACCCGTCGCTCCTGTCGCGGTCGCTCGTCGACCGCCTCCACGAGGACGTTCGGCTCGCCTCGATGCCCGAGGTGGCGGACGTGGTCGCGGCGCTCCGCCGCGACCACGTCCCGGTCTGCGTCTCGGGGGCCGGTCCGTCGCTCGTGGTGTTCGAGCGACCGGACCGGTCCCCGCTCACGCTCGAGGCGGTGGGCGTCGGTGCGCCGTGGCGGATCCCTGCGCCCGGGCATCCGCGGACGGGGTTCGAGGTCGAGATCGGCAGCGACTGAGTGCCTCTCGCGCCGCACCGCCGGGGAAGAGGTCGGTAGGGTAAGGGCGTGGTCACGATCGCCCACATCTCGGACCCGCACGTCGGATCCCCGCACTTCGTGCCCAACCTGATGAACCGGGTGATACGCCGAGCTGAACCAGCTCCAACCGGACGTGGTCGTCGTCTCCGGCGACCTCACGACCGATGGGTTCCGCCCCGAATACAAGGCCTGGCTCGCGTACGCCGACCGGATCGAGGCCCCGCTGCTCACCGTCCCGGGCAACCACGACTCGCGGAACGTCGGCTACCTCCACTTCGAGGATCTGATCGGGCCGCGGATGTGGGTGCACGACATCGACAACGTGCGCATCGTCGGGGTGGACTCGAGCGAGCCCGACCTGAACGAGGGCCAGGTCGGACGCGTCCACTACGACTGGATCACCGACCAGTTCGCCGGGCCGGCAGCGTTGAAGGTCTTCGTTGCTGCACCACCACCTGATGCCGATCCCCGGGACCGGGCGGGAGCGCTCGATCGTGATGGACGCCGGCGATCTCCTCGAGGTGCTCGTCCACGCCGGGGTCCACGTGGTCCTGTCCGGACACAAGCACGTTCCGTACGTCTGGCGCCTGGAGGACCTGTACATCGCGAACGCCGGGACGGTGTCGTCGCTGCGGCTGCGCGGTTACGGCAAGCCGTGCTACAACGTGCTCGACTTCGACGGGGACCAGGTCTCGATCCACCGCGTCTTCCCTTCGGAGGGCGAGCGCCACCTCATGGCGAGGTTCGTCTTGTTCGAAACGGCGAGGCACCATCGCGAAGCAGCCCGTGCAACAGGTCGCGGGACCACCCGAGGCAGCCGAGGCCGCGGCCGCCGACCCGCGAGCGGCGACGAGAGGGACAACCGGCACCATCCGATGCGCGCGATCGTCTCTGGTCGACGGCGAGCACTACCCACCGGTCACCAGCTGGGCGCTGGAGGTCGCCCGTTCCGGGGCGTCGACGTCGCCGTCGCGCCATCGTGGGCGGGATCGAGAAGCTCATGCCCGGCGCCCTTCCCGACCTCTGGGCGTCCCGGTCCGCTCCATCGCGGACGACCGGGCGGAGGTCTGCGCGCGGCGATCGTCGAGTGGCGGCCCGAGGTCGTGCTGGACCTCTCCGACGAGCCGGTCCTCGGGTACCGCGGAGCGGATGGAGCTGGCGTCGGTGTCCCTCGTCCGCGGGGGTTCCCTACCAGGGAGCCGACTTCCGGTTCGATCCCCGGACGCGGACCCGCGCCCCGATCGGCGTCCCCGTGCTGGCCGTCTACGGGACCGGCAAGCGAACGGGGAAGACGGCGATCGCCGGCGAGGTCGCGCCGGCGGGCGGCCCGCCGCGATCTCGCGCCGATCGTGATCGCCATGGGTCGCGGCGGGCCGCCCGCCCCCAGGTGGCCGAGGCCGGCTCGGTGACGCTCGACTCGGTTGATCGCCCTCGTCCAGGCGGGCGAGCACGCCGCGCTCGGATTACCTGGAGGACGCCCTGACCACGGGGGTGACCACGATGCGGCGCGCGCCGGGCGGCCGGCAGGCTGGCGGGCGCTCCGTACGCGACCAACGTCGGGAGGCCGTCGCGATCGGGGCCGACCGCCACCCCGGTCTCCTCGTCCTCGAGGGAGCGGGGCGGCGCTTGCCGCCCGTCGCGCTGGGACGCGGGGGTCCTGGTCGTCCCCGCGACCTGCCCGCCGGAGTACATCAGCGGCTATCTCGGGCCCGTACCGCCTGTTGCGGGCCGACCTGGCTGTTGTTACCATGTCAGCAAGCCCGGTTCCCGGGTCCGAGAGCCTCTCCCAGCTCTCCGCTCACCTGCGTCGTACGTTGGGCGATGCGCGGGTCTTAGTGACCGACTTCCTCCCAGTGCCGCTCGCAGATGTGCGAGGACGGGACGCGTTCTTCGCAACGACCGCCCCGACCGCGATCGCCACAGCCCAGGCGCAGCATCTGGAGGCCGCGTACGGGGTCCGGATCGTCGGGTCGAGCGCGAGGCTGGCCGACCGTGCCGGCCTGGCAGAGGATCTCGAGACCGCCGGTGGGTACGACGTGCTCCTCACGGAGTTGAAGGCGGCAGCCGTCGACGTTGCGTGTCGGCATGCGGCCGCCCGCGGGGCCGACGTGGTCTTCGTGGACAACCGGGCGGAAGTGACCGAAGGATCGACGGATCTGGCAACCGCCTTCGGAGAGGTCATCGACCTGGCGATCGCCAGGGGGATGGCGCGAGGAGCGAACCCTCGAGAGGGGCCAGCGGATGAGCGAACGAACGAGGACGTCCCAGATCGTGATCTCCGATCGCGAGCCGGGGTTGCCGTTCTCAAGGGACTGCTCGCGTCCCAGGTCATGGTGACAGGGCTTTCTCCGTACCGGGCCTACCAGGTCGCGGAGGAGGTCGGAGATCCGGTCTGTTGGAGCGACGGCGAGCCTCCGTCACGTCGGCCGAGCTGGCCGAGGTCGCGATCGAGGTGATCGGCGAGGTTGCGGGTGAGCGCTACGCGACCAACTTCGTCCGCTGGCGGGAGATCGAGACCCTCGACGTCCCGCTCGTGATCCTGATCGGGGAGCCACCGGGGTCGGCAAGTCCACGATCGCGACCCAGCTGGCCGCGCGGCTGGGCATCGTCCGCATCGTCGCGACCGACGCGATCCGCGAGGTCATGCGGGCGATGCTGTCGGAGAGCTGATGCCGACCTTGCACGTCTCGTCGTTCCAGGCGGACAAGGCGCTGCGGGAACCGCCGACGAAGACGGCGGACGCGCTCACGCTGGGCTTCCGCGAGCAGACGGCAGCCGTCTCGGTGGGGATCAACGCCTTGATCGAGCGTGCCGCCGCCGAGGGGACGAGCATCGTCATCGAGGGGCGCACGTCGTCCCGGATTCTTCGAGACGGATGCGCACGCCGAGCGCATCCTCGCGGTGCCCGTTCGTCGTCGGGGTCGACGACGAAGAGTCGCCACCGGTCGCATTTCGCCGCCCGCGAAGACGCGGTCGCCGCGCGACCCGCGACCCGGTACGTCGAAGGGTTCGAAGGGATCCGGCGGCTGCAGCGGTACGTGAAGAGCCAGGCGCTCGCGCACTGGCGTGCCGGTGATCCCGCAACTACAGCTTCGATCAGTCGATCGCCGCGGTGATCGACCTGGTCATGGAGCGAGCCACCGCCGCGCGGCGGCGCCGCTCGACGGCCACGCGACCGGCGTCGCCGGAAGGAACGAACCGCGAACGAACCCGAAGGAGGGGAAGACAGCATGAAGCTCTTCCTCGATACCGCAAGCATCGAGGAGATCCGCGAGATCAACCGTTGGGGCGTGCTCGGTGGGGTGACCACCAACCCGTCGCTGCTCCAGAAGGAGGCCGCGGCAACCCGACAAAGATCTGGCGCCAGATCCTCGAGGAGGTTGCCGGTGACGTCTCGCTCGAGGTGACCGCGCCGGACGCCGACGGGATGGTGGCGCAAGGCCGCACGCTCGCCGCGATGGGTCCGAACGCCGTCGTGAAAGGTGCCGATGACCCCGGACGGCCTCGAGGCCGGCACGCGGCTGCGTGAGCGAGGGCATGCGCATCAACGTGACCCTCGTCTTCTCAGCCGCGCAGGCCATCTTGGCCGCCGAGGCCGGGGCGTACATCGTCTCGCCGTTCCTCGGGCGGCTCGACGACGTCGCGAGCGATGGGATGGCGCTGTTGCATTCGATCTGCGACATCTATGCTGTGCAGGGCTACGAGACCAAGGTCCTGGCCGCATCGCTCCGACACCCGATGCACGTGGTGGAGTCGGCGCATGCCGGCGCCGACATCGCCACGATGCCGTACGAGGTCTTCACGAAGCTCGTGAAGCACCCACTGACCGATCTCGGTATGGAGCGGTTCCAGGCCGATTGGGAGAAGCTCCAGCACCAGCTGGAGGAGAGGCATCCACCTGATGGACACAACGATCGAACGAAGCGCTCTCGAAGGCAAGCTCCTGCCGGAGCTGCAGCAGATCGCCCAGACGCTGGGCGTCGAGGGCACGCAGAAACTGCGGAAGGCGGGTCTGATCGACGCGATCGTCGCCGCCTCGACCAACGGAGAGGGTTCGCGACCCGCAACGGCGATGAGGCCGCGGGGACCGCGGCCTCATCGACATCGGTCGACGACGACGCCCGCGGAAGGCCGCGACGCCCGCTCGCGCATGCGGCGAGACCGGCGACGAGCGACGGCACCGGAACCGAGCGCGGGGAACGAGCGCGAGGGCCGCGACCGCGACCGCAACGACGCGCACCGACCAGCAACGACCGCGGCGCATCGCAACGACCGGGGCGACCGTCAGGGCGCCCCGCCCGGTCGGGCCAAGGTCCCTCGGACGCCGGCGACCGCGATCGCCGGCGCCGGCCTTCCGTGAGGAGCGCCGTCGTTCGCGCGAGGAGCGGAAGGTCCGCGACGAGCAGGATCGGGCGGAGGAGCTCAAGACCGCTCCCACCCGGACCGGCATCTTGGACATCCTTCCGGAGGGTTACGGCTTCCTCCGGACCTCCGGCTATCTGCCGGGCCAGGAGGACGTCTACGTGTCGCTGTCCTACGTGCGCCGGCACCAGCTCCGCAAGGGCGACACCGTGACGGGCAAGATCCGCGAACCGAAGAACAACGAGAAGTACCCCGCGTTGCTGTCGGTCGAAGCGGTCAACGAGATGGACCCCGAGAGGGCCGTCGCGCGACCGCAGTTCGACAAGCTCACGCCGCTGTTCCCGGACGAGCGGTTCCGGTCTCGAGAGCGGTCCGCTCGCGATCACCGAGCGGATCATCGACATGATCGTGCCGATGCGGCAAAGGTCAGCGCGGGATGGTCGTGTCGCCGCCGAAGGCGGGCAAGACCACGATCCTCAAGCAGATCGCGAACGGCATCATCCATTCGAACCCCGAAACGCACGTGATCGTGCTGCTCGTCGACGAACGACCCGAGGAGGTCACGCGACTGGCAGCGCACGGTGCAGGCTGCCGAGGTCGTCTACTCGACGTTCGACAAGCCGACCGACCAACACATCCAGGTCACCGAGCTCGTCCTCGAACGGGCGAAGCGACTGGCCGAGATGGGCCAAGACGTCGCGATCATCCTCGACTCCCTGACCCGTCTGACGAGGGCGTACAACCTCGGGATGCCCGCCTCCGGCAAGATCCTCACCGGTGGCATCGACTCGGCCGCGCTCTATCCGCCGCGCCGGTTCTTCGGCGCCGCGCGCAACATCGAGGAGGGCGGCTCGGTCACCATCATCGCGTCGGCGCTGGTGGAGACCGGGTCCCGCATGGACGAGGGCATCTTCGAGGAGTTCAAGGGCACGGGGAACATGGAGCTCCGGCTGGACCGGCAGCTCTCGGAGAAGCGGCTGTTCCCGGCGATCAACGTCGACGCCTCGAGCACCCGCAAGGAGGAGCTGCTCCTGCCGCCCGAGGAGCTGGCGCTGGTGATCCGCCTCCGCCGCGTCCTGCACGCCCTGGAGACCGGCGCGGCGCTCGAGCTGCTCATCGACAAGCTCCGGTCGACCAAGTCGAACGAGCTCTTCCTGAAGGACATCGCGAAGGCGCCGACCGGGGGCTGAGCCGGCCGGCGAGGACCCGGGAATAGGCGAGCGTTGGACGCAGGTAGCATCCCGACGCTCACGAAGGAGATCGATCCACCATGAAGCAGGGCATCCACCCCGACTACCAGATCGCGAACGTCCACTGCTCGTGCGGCAACACGTTCCAGACGCGCTCGACGGTGAGCGAGATCCGCTCGGACATCTGCTCGAACTGCCATCCCTTCTACACGGGCAAGCAGAAGCTGGTGGACACCGGGCGGGCGCGTTGAGCGCTTCCAGCGACGGTACGCCAAGACGCAGCAGGCCCAACAGGCCGCGAAGCAGGGCTGAGCCGCCGGTGGGCCAACCGCCCCGGCGACGACCCACCTCTACGGCGGCCAGGCCGTCGTCGAGGGCGTGATGATGCGCGGGTCCGATCATTGGGCGGTCGCCGTCCGCGAGCCCACCGGGTCCGTCTACCTCGAGTCGCACGCGATCGACTCGGTCGCCTCGCGACACCCGATCTGGCGGAAGCCGTTCTTCCGCGGGATCGTCGTCCTCGGTCAGTCGCTCTCGATCGGCATCCGGGCGCTGATGATCGCGTCGAACCACGCCGTGGCGGAGGAGCAGCAGCTCTCGAGTCGCCAGATGGGTGTGTCGCTCACGATCGCGCTGGTCGCGTTCATCGCGATCTTCATCCTCGGCCCAACGACGCTGTTCGCCTGGGCGGAGAACCGGGTCGACGCCAACGGCGTGCTGGTGAACGTCGCCGAAGGCGTCTTCCGCGTGGCGCTGTTCGTCGGGTACCTCTGGTTGATCGGCCGGACGAAGGACATCCGACGCGTCTTCGAATATCACGGCGCCGAGCACAAGACGATCGCGGCGTACGAGCACGACGAGGATCTCGTACCCGACCGCATCGATCGCTTCCCGAAGGAGCACGTTCGATGCGGGACGAACTTCCTGATCATCGTGATGATCATCACGATCTTCGTCTTCACGCTGTTCGGGACGCCCGGGCTGCTGTGGCGGCTGGTCTCCCGCGTGATCGCGATCCCGATCATCGCCGGGATCGCGTACGAAGCCCTCCGCCTCGGGGCGCGGTATCCGCGCTCCCCGGCGGTGCGCGCGATGATGGCGCCGGGGATCTGGCTCCAGAAGATCACGACCCGTGAGCCCGACGTCGGTCAGATCGAGGTCGCGGTGTCCTCCTTCAAGGAGGTGCTCCGTCGGGAGGCTGAGGCCGCCGGCACCGCCTGAGGCCTACGCCCCACGGTCGTTGCATCCTGGGCTCATCGGCGCAGAAGATGACGTGTCCGATCGAGACCGGGCCGGTCGAGCGCTGCCCGAAGCGGCCCGCGGAGTGAAAGCGATACCCGGGAGGTGGCTCCATGACGAACGACCTCGACCTACCCCTGCTGCCGAGCGCCGAGCAGATCCGCCGACGGGAGTTCGCGACGGTCCGACGAGGCTACGACCCGGACCAGGTCCGCGAGTACCTCCAGGGGTCGCCGGGCCAGGTGGAGACGCTCGAGCGTGAGCTGCGCGGTCCGCGCAAGGAATCCAAGGCCCAAGGCTCGGCGACACCGGGCGGACCCGGCTCCGCCGGTCACGGCCGGACAGGTCGTGACGCCGGCCACGCCGGCGGCCACGACGCCGGCGCCGACCATGCCATCCCCGGCCGCTCCGGCGCAGGACCCCTACGAGGCGATCGCCAAGCGGTTCGCCGGCGTGCTCGCGACCGCGGACAAGGAGGCCACGGCGGCTCTCGCCGAGGCGAAGGCCGAGGCGGGATCGCATCCTCCAGGAAGCCCGCTCCGAGGCCGACCGGATCAAGCTCGACGCCCAGGCACGGGCGGAGCAAGCGAAGCAGCAGGGAACCGACTCCTCGCCGAGGCCAAGCGCGAAGCCGAACAGGTCCTGGGTTCGCTGTCGGAGCGTCGTGAGGCCCTCGTGACCCAGATGCACGACATGCAGTCGAAGCTGCTCTCGGTCGCGACAGGAGCTCGAGTCGTCGATCGACGCCCCGGGTCGACCGACGCGCCCGGAAGGAACGATCCCGGCCTGCTCCGACTGACGACGGCGGGACCTCCGACGATCCTGTCGACCCGCGCTACGAGGACATGGTGGGCGTTGCCCAAAGGCAAGAAGATGGTCGACATCCCCGATCTCGCCGGGCTCGACGTCGACTTCGAAGAAGAACCTCCGCGCACGACTGACTCGTCCGCTTCGGTCGGTCGGCATCGCCGCCTGCGACCATAGGACGCATGGCGTCCGGCATCGAAACGAAGCTCGACGAGATCGAGGAGACCTACGAGCAGGCTGCGGCCGAGCTCGCGGCTCCCGACGTTGCGGCTGACCCCGACCGCCTTCGCGACCTCGGCAAACGATTCGCCGAACTCCAGGACGTCGTGGTGCCGTACCGCGAGTACAAGACGCTCTCGGCGCAGGCGCGGGAGGCGCGGGAACTCGCCAAGGGTGAGGCCGATCCCGAGATGGCCGCCTACTTCCACGACGAGGCCGGACGGCTCGACACGCGGGTGGCCGAGCTTCGCGGACGGCTCGAGCTGCTCCTCGTCCCGAAGGACCGGACGAAGGCACGGACCTGATCCTCGAGATCCGGGCGGGCGCCGGCGGCGAGGAGGCTGCGCTCTGGGCGGGGGACCTCTTCGAGATGTATCGGCGGCTCGCCGATCGCCACCGGTGGAAGACGGACGTCATCGCGTCATCGCCGCTCAGACCTCGGCGGGTTCAAGGAGGTGTCGCTCGAGGTTCGAGGACCGGATGCGTACGGCCGGCTCAAGTACGAGGCCGGTGTCCACCGGGTCCAACGGGTTCCGGTCACCGAGTCGCAGGGCAGGATCCACACGTCGACGGCGACGGTGGCCGTCATGCCGGAGGCCGAGGAGGTCGAGGTCGACCTCCGACCCGAGGATCTGCAGATCGACGTCTACCGGTCGAGCGGCCCGGGCGGCCAGTCGGTCAACACCACCGACTCGGCGGTGCGCATCACTTCACAAGCCGAGCGGGATCAAGATCGAGATGCAGGAGGAACGCAGCCAGCTCCAGAACCGGGACAAGGCGATGCGGTACCTCGCGCGCACGGCTGCACCAGGTGGCCCTCGACGAGGCCGCATGAGAAGGAGGCCGCGACCCGCCGGGCGCAGCTCGGGACGGGGAGCGATCGGAGAAGATCCGCACCTACAACTTCCGTGAGGAGCGGGTCACGCGATCACCGCATCAAGCACACCTCGCACCAGCTGCAGGACGTGCTCGCTGGCGGCGAGGAGCTCGACGGCTTCGCCGACCGGCTCCTCGCCGCCGAGCGCGCCGCGCAGCTCTCCGCGGACGGGGACTGACCGCGATGCGTCCGGCCGAGGTCGTGCGGCGCGGAGCGGGTACCTCGAACGCCACGGCGTCGAGAGCTCCGCGGGTGAACGCCGAGGCGCTGATGATGCGGGTGCTCGACGTCGACCGTGCCGGTCTGTACGCACGCGAGCAGGGTCTTGGCTCGGCCGAGGCCCGGCGCGTACGGGCGGGCCTGTGTCTGCGATGCACCGGCACGCCGTTGCAACACCTGACCGGGAGCAGGGTTTCCGCCACCTGGTGCTGACGGTGCGACCCGGCGTGTTCGTCCCCCGGCCCGAGACGGAGGTCCTCGTGGACGTCGCGCTCGAGCTCCTGGAAGGCATCGAGACGCCGTGCGTGGTGGATCTGCACCGGGTCGGGCGCCGTCGCCCTCGCGATCGCCGACGAACGTCCGGACGCACGCGCGTGACGGCGACGGACCGTTCCGAGGTCGCCGTGGACCTCGCGCGCGAGAACGCCGAGCGGCTCGGGCTCGCGGTGGACGTCCGCGCCGGCGACCTGTTCGAGCCGGTGCCGAGGGCGTTCCTGGGCGAGGTCGATCTGGTCGTGGCGAACCCTCCGTACCTATCCGTCGAGATGGCGGACGATCTCCCGCCGGAGGTTCGAGCCGATCCACCGGAGGCGTTGTTCGGCAGGCTCGAGGTGACGCGGCGCCTGATCACGGAGTCGGTCGCCTGGCTCCGGCCGGGTGGCGCGTTGGCGGTCGAGGTGCGACGAGGGCGCCGCGGCGCGGTCGCCGCCGCGGCGCGCGATGCCGGCTTCGAGGAGGTGTTCGTGCGGCGCGACCTGAACGGACGCGACCGGGTCGTCGGCGCGCGGCGGCCGTGACGGCGGGCGGAACGATCAGGCCGCGGCGGCCGCCGCGCGCTCGCGGCGCCTTGATCGTGTTCCCGACCGACACGGTCTACGGGATCGGCACGCGACCGGACGACCCCGCCGCGACGGCTCGGTTGTTCGCGGCGAAGCGCCGCCTGCGTGGATCCTGACGCTCCCGGTGCTGGTCGCTTCGGTCGACGACGCGCGCCGCGTGGCCGCCTTCGACGACCGCGCGTCCCGCGTCGCCGCCGCGTGCTGGCCGGGTGCGCTCACGCTGGTGCTTGCGAGGACGGACGCCTCGCGAGACTGGGAGCTCGGTGGTGACGGCGCGACGATCGGCGTGCGCGTCCCCGATCATCCGGTCGCGAGGTCGTTGCTCGGGCGCGGGACCGCTCGCGGCGACGAGCGCCAACCGATCCGGTGAGGCTCCGGGGCGCGATCACGACGAGCTCGTCGCCACGTTCGGCGAGGCGGTCGCCGTCTACCTGCGCAGCGATGGATCCGTCGGCGGTGCCGCGTCCACCGTGATCGATCTGACGGGAGCGGAGCCGAGGGTCCTTCGTCGGGGTGATGTCGACCCCGAGCACGTGATCGGTCTGGCGACGGCGCGGTGAGCCCAGCGAGCCGGTCCCGGAAGCCCCACTGTTAGACTCCGGCCTCCTGAGATGACCGCCGTCATCGTCGTGTGCACCGGCAACGTGTGCCGCTCCCCGATCGCCGAGGGGCTGATGCGACGCGCGACTGGAGCACCGGACGGTTGGAGCTCCGATCACGGTGTCGTCGGCCGGGACGGCCGGCTGGGAGGGGTCGCCCGCGATGCCGGAGGCGGTCGAGGCCGCCGCCGAGCGCGGCGTCGACATCTCCGGCCACGTGGCGACGCGGCTCCGACCGGGCATGGCGGCCGTCGCCGACCTCGTGCTCTGCATGGCGGCGGAGCACCGGGACCAGATCGCGAGCGACGAGCCGCAGGCCGTCGACAGGGACCTTCACGCTGAAGGAGCTCGTCCGGCTCCTCGAGGGCGGCGCGCGGGCCGCGGCGACGCCCGCGGCGAGATCGCTGCCGCCGCCGCGGCCCGCGCCGGCGCCGAGGCAGGCGAGCACCAGGACGAGGACATCGCCGACCCGCTCGGGCTGCCGCTCGATGGCTATCGCGCGATCGCCTCCGAGCTGGACGACTGGATCGTCCGGCTCGTCCCCGCGCTCTTCGATCCGGTGCCCGCGACCGTCTCCGGGGAGCACTGACGTGCGGATCGTCCTCGCGAGCGACCATGCGGGATTCCCGCTGAAGGAAGCGCTCAAGCCCTTCCTGGCGTCGGGCGGACACGACGTCACCGACGTCGGGGCCTACTCCGAGGAGCCGGTCGACTACCCGGTCTTCTGCGCGGCCGCCGCTCGCGTCGGTCGCGGCCGGCGACGCCGATCGCGCGATCGTGCTGGGGGTTCCGGGCAGGGCGAGCAGATCGCGGCGAACAAGGTCGACGGCATCCGAGCCGCGCTCTGCCACGACCTGTCACGCTCGCGCGGCTGTCGCGCGAGCACAACGACGCGAACGTCCTCAGCATGGGTGCCCGGATCGATCGCGCCGGTGTACGCGGAGGAGATCGTCGGCGTCTGGCTGTCCACGCCATTCGCCAGGGCGGCCGGCACGTGCCGCGGATCGAGCAGATCGCGGCGATCGAGCGAGGGGAGCTCTGAGCATGCGCGAGTACGCGGCGGACTGGGACGTCGTTGAAGGCAACCGATCCGGAGGTCGCCGATGCGATCGCCGGAGAGCTGGAGCGGGAGCGCACCACGCTGCGGCTGATCGCATCGGAGAACTACGCGAGCCCGGCGGTGCTCGCCGCGCGTCGGCTCGACGCTCAGCGACAAGTACGCGGAAGGGTATCCGGGACGCCGGTACTACGGTGGTTGCCGAGTACGTCGACGTCGTCGAACAGCTCGCGATCGATCGCGCGAAGGAGCTGTTCGGCGCCGGAGCATGCCAACGTGCAGCCCCACGCGGGCGCCACCGCGAACATGGCCGTGTTCGGCGCGTTCCTCGAGCCACGCGATCCGGCTCGACCAGTGTTGGGCATGGAGCTCGCGCACGGCGGGCATCTCACGCACGGCTCGCCGGTCAACGTCTCGGGATGTGGTTCAACTTCATCGGGTACGAGGTCGATCCACGAAACCGGAGCAGCTCGACATGGATCGGATCCGTGACCTGAGCGCTCGCGGAGCGTCCGCGCGTGATCCTCGCCGGCTACACCGCGTACCCGCGGGACGATCGACTTCGCAGCGTTCCGACGAGATCGCGCGACGAGGTCGGAGCGCTGCTTCTGGGTCGACGCATCGCACTTCATCGGGCTCGTCGCCGGCGGCGCGTTCCCGTCAGCCCGGTGCCCGCACGCCGACGTCGTGACGTTCACGACGCACAAGGCGCTCCGCGGCCCCCGCGGCGCCATGATCCTGTGTCAGCGAAGAGCACGCGAAGGCCATCGACAAGGCCGTGTTCCCGATGATGCAGGGCGGGCCGATCGAGAACAACATCGCCGGGAAGGCCGTCGCGCTGAAGGAGGCGGATGACGCCCGCGCTTCCGCGAGTACGCGCGAGCGAACGGTCCGGGACGCGCGGGCGCTCGCGTCGGGGCTCGCCGACGAGGGGCTGCGCGTCGTGTCGGGTGGCACCGACTCGCATCTCGCCCTCGTCGACGTCCGGCCGATCGGCGTCGACGGCAAGGCCGCCGAGGCGCTCTGCGACGAGGTCGGGATCACGCTCAACAAGAACCAGATCCCCTACGACCCGAATCCGCCGTCCACGCCGTCCGGGATCCGCGTCGGGACGCCCGCCTGCTCCACGCTCGGCATGGATGAGACCGGAGATGCGGGAGATCGCCGGGATCATCGGCGATGTGCTCCGTCACCCCGGACGACGCCGGCACGAAAGACAAGGCCCGCGATCAGGTTCGCGACCTGATGCAGCGGTTCCCGCTCTACCCGTAGGCCGGGGTTGCCGTCCGGCGGCGGCCGGGCGACACACTGCTCGGGTCGTGGACGCGTCCCTCGCGGTCTTCCTCACTGCTGGTGGTCTGCATGCCTACTCGAGATCTTCGCCGTCGCTGCAGCGGTCACGTTCCTGGCGACCCCACTCGTGCGGCGGTTCGTGGTCGCGGCCGGGGTGATCGACCAGCCGTCCGACCGGCAGGTGCACCCGAAGCCAACGCCCGACGATGGGCGGCCTCGCGATGTACCTGGGGTTCCTGGCCGCGCTCGGGCTCTCCCGCGTGGTCCCGTTCTTCCGCGACGTGAACGGCGCGAGCCCGAGCCCTTGCCGCGCTGGTGGCGTGCACGCTCGATGGTCGGGCTGCGGGGCGATCGACGACACGCGCGGAACCACGGCGCTCTCCAAGCTCACCGCGCAGATCTTCATCGCCGGCGTGGTGGTGCTTGTTCGGCGTGCGATTCGCGTATTCGTGGGCACGTCGGCTGCCGGGCAACGGATCGTCGTGCTCTCGGCGACCTGCCGGTGATCCTCACGATCGTCGTCGCTCGTGTCGGTCGCGAACGCCGTCAACCTGGTCGACGGGTTGGACGGCCTCGCTGCCGGGATGGTGGCCATCGCGGCGAGCGCCTTCTTCATCTTCATGGTCCGGCAGCCCCAGCAGCTTCTTCGGCGAAGCGTCGCAGGCGGCGTTGCTCTCCGCGATCACGGTCGGGATCTGCTTGGGGTTCCTTCCCTGGAACTTCTTCCCCGCAAGGATCTTCATGGGGGATACGGGCTCGATGCTGCTCGGCATGCTCCTCACGATCGCGACCATCTCGGGCGTCGGGAGCAATCCTCGCCTCGCCGAGCCCGGGCGAGCTGGCCGCTCCGCTCGCGCTCGTCGTCGTGCCCGCTGCTGGTGCTCGCGGTTCCGATCCTCGATGTCGTGCTCGCGATCCTCCGGCGGACCTGGCGCGGACAGGGCATCGGCCATGCGGACAAGGAGCACCTGCATCACCGCCTGATGGAGATCGGCCATGGGCACCGGTCAGGCGGTCCTGCTGATGTATCTCTGGAGCGCGCTGATCTCCGGATGCGGCCTGGCGATCGGGCTGATCGACGGACGGCTCGTGGTCGGTCTGATCCTGATCGGCGCGGCCGCGTTGTTCTCCGCGACGGCGTTCCCGCGGCTGGCCCGCCGGCGCAACGGGGAGCACGCGGTTCCCGTGCAGGACAACGGTCTCGAAGGAGCATGATCCCGTCATCGGGCCGGTGGTCGCGGCCGGACCGGATCTGCCTCGTGAACCGGCGCCCGAGGCATCCGCCGGAGGCCACGAGCGGTCTCCCCGGCGGCACCGTGAGAACCTCGTGCGATGTCCAACCCGTGCAAGTGGTCGAGGGAAGGTTCCCGTTGAAGCGTTCAAGGTCGGCGTGATCGTGTGACTGATCGCCGCCGCCTGGTCCACCGAGGGGCACGCCGGGCGGATCCCTCGAGGAGGTGCCAGTGACCGAGATCGACGTTCGGCTGGAACGCGTCTCCAAGTTCTTCGGAGACGTCCGGCTGTCGACGACCTCTCCCTCGACATCGCGGAGGGCGAGTTCTTCAGCCTGTTGGGACCGTCCGGCTGCGGGAAGACCACCACGCTCCGGATGATCGGCGGCTTCGAGGAGCCCACGTCCGGGACCGTGTACCTGGGCGGCCGCGACGTGACCGACCTCCCGCCGTACCGGCGCGACGTCAACACGGTCTTCCAGTCCTACGCGCTGTTCCCGCACCTCGACGTGTTCGAGAACGTGCGCCTTCGGTCTGCGGCGCAAGAAGGTCGGCGAGGACGGACATCGGGCAACGCGGTCCGCGATGCGCATGAGCCTGGTGGACCTCGACGGGTTCGAGACGCGCAAGCCGTCGCAGATGTCCGGCGGCCAGCAGCAGCGGGTGGCGCTCGCCCGCGCGCTGGTGAACCGCCCGAAGGTCCTGCTGCTCGACGAGCCGCTCGGCGCGCTGGACCTGAAGCTCCGCAAGCAGATGCAGCTCGAGCTCAAGCGCATCCAGCAGGAGGTCGGCATCACGTTCATCTACGTGACCCACGACCAGGAAGAGGCCATGACGATGTCGGATCGTCTGGCCGTGATGCGGCGCGGCAAGATCGAACAGATCGGCGCGCCCGAGGCCGTCTACGAGTCGCCGGCGACGGAGTTCGTCGCCGGGTTCCTGGGCGCCTCGAACCTGCTCGACGGAGAGCTCGTCCGGAACCAGAGCGACGTCGCCACGGTCCGTCTGAGCACCGGCGAGACATCTCCATCCCGGCCTCGATGGGTTCCGTCGGACATCGACACGCTGGTCAAGGTGGGGGTTCGGCCGGAGAAGATCAGCATCGCAGGCGGACGAGGGGAGCCGCCGGCGGACCGAACTCGGTCCCGGGCTGCTCCGGATCGTCGACGTACATCGGCGTCAGCCATCAGTACAAGGTCGAGGGGCCGGGCGGGACACGAGCTGACCGTCTACGTGCAGAACCTCGGTGCCGAAGAGGCACCGGCACCGGGCAGGAAGGTCCGACTGACCTGGCGCCCCGAGCACACGTTCATCGTGAAGCCATCCGAAGCAGCTCTCTCCCGAGGAGGTCGAGGAATGACCGATCAGCAGCAGCCCGTCGATCCCGCGCTGTGGCGCGGGCTCACCCAGGCACGGACCTCGCGGCGAGGGTTCCTCCGCGCAGCCGGCGTCGGTGCGGGCGCGCTGAGCCTCTCCTCGATCCTCGCCGCGTGCGGGACCGCAGGGGTGAGCGGCTCGAGCGCCGCCGCCAACGGCGTGGGTTCGGCCGAATGGTGGGGCCAGCAGCCGGAGACGACGACGCTGAACTATGCCAACTGGCCGTACTACATCGACACGGCGCACGGGAAGCATCCTTCGATCGAGCAGTTCCAGCCAGTCGACCGGGATCACCGTCGACTACACCGGAGCCGATCAAGCGACAACCACCTCGTTCTTCACGAAGATCCGTCCGGACCTGCAGGCCGGCAACTACATCGGCTACGACGTGATCGTGCTCACCGAACAGCGATCCGCCCCTGGGCCAGATGATCGGCTTCGGGTGGGCGGTCCCGCTCGACCAATCGCGGATGACGAACTTCTACAAGTACGCGAGCCCGCTCGTCACGGACCCCGTCATGGGATCCCGGGAACATCCACACCGATGGCCTGGCAGTCCGGGTACACGTGCATCGGCTACAACACGAAGTACATCACGGAGGACATCACCTCGATCCAGTCCTCGTTCGATCCGAAGTACGAGGGGCAAGATCGGCATGATGGGGATCGCGACCGAGCTCGGGAGCGCGGGGCTGCGTCGCGATCGGCGTCGATCCCGCCGCGTCGCACGCCCGATGATTGGACGAAGGCGGCCGACGAAGTTGAACCAGCAGAAGCCGCTCGTTCGGTCCGTAGCTACGACCAGGACTACATCAAGGCGCTCAAGAACGAGGACATCTGGATCTCGATGGTCTGGTCGGGCGACGTCTTCCAGGCAGCGAACTACCAGGGCTATGACACCTTGAAGGCCGTGATCCCGGACGAGGGCTCCATGTTCTGGACCGACAACCAACTGATCCCGGTCGGTGTCGAGAACCCGGTCGCCGCGATGGAGTTCATGGACTACGTCTACGACCCGCAGGTGCAAGCCGCTGATCGAGGACTACAACGCCTACGTCTGCCCCGTGCCGCGCGGCGAAACCGATCATCGCGAACCAGTTGAAGGATCCGACGGTCGCCAACAGCCCGACGGTCTTCCCCGACGCGCCAGATGGTCGCGCGGTCCAAGCCCTACTACCAATTCAAGAACGTCCCAGGACCTGACCAGTGGAACAGCACGTTCGAGCCGATCTACACGGGATAGAACCGCAGCGACCGTCACACGAGGATCGGGCCGAAGCTTGAGCCCGTATCCTGACTGGGCGGCCCAGCTGTGCTGTGGCTCGTCGTGTTCTTCTTGGTCCTGCTCGTCACGATGCTGTCGCTGTCGGTCCAGACCTGGCGACTCGATCACGCTCGCGTGCACGGCTGACCTGGCACTTCGCCGAGTCTCTGACGTCATCAGCGAGTTCAGCGACACGACATCGTCCGATCGTTCATCTACGCGGGGCGCCGCGACCGTGGCGACCTCGATCGTTTCCTTCCCGGTCACGTACTGATCGGCGTTCCGAGCGAAACGGAAGAACTTCTCTTCCTGCTGATGCTGCTCGGTTCCGTTCTTCGTTTCGTTCGTGATCCGCACGACCGCCTGGCAGGTTCCTGCTGGCCGATCAGGGGATCATCCTGGGGACGCTCAAGAACCTGCATCGTGCTTCCGGAGAACTTCCACATCCTCGCGACCGGGTGGGCCGTGATCGCCGGCATCGCGTACAACTCACCTCCCCTTCACGGCGCTCCCGCTCTACGTGGCGCTCGAACGGATCGACCGGCGGGTCTCGGAGGCGTCGCACGACTCTCTACGCGACCCGTCGAGCGGCGTTCACGCGCGTCGATGCTCCCGCTGTCGGTCCCGGGATCTTCGCGGCGTTCCTCCTGACGTTCGTGCCCGCTGCCGGGGACTACGTCAACGCTTCATCCTGGGTGCGGACGAACAACCGGATGATCGGCAACGTGATCCAAACGAAGTTCCTCGAAGCTGCGGACTATCCTGCCGCGTCCGCGCTCGTCGGTGATCCTGCTGGTGCTGATGCTCGTGGGCATCGCCGCTCTATGCGAAGTTCCTCGGCTCGGACGATCGAGGAGTACGTGTGAGCACGCTCACGCAGGATGTCCCGCGTCCCGTCCGGCGAAGGAGCTCGCGCCCGTCCCACGCGAACGACGGCGCCGCTGGACCGTGTTACGTGCTGCCGATCTACTCGAGCGGGTTCTTTCCTCTACCTGCTGATCCCGATCGCCTTCATGATCGTCTACAGCTTCAACCAATCGCGTTCGGCCCTGCCCACAGGTCACCTTCAAATGGCAAGGGTTCACGACCCAGTGGTACAAGGAGTGGCAGGGGATCCCCGGCCTCGGCGACGCCGTTCTTCCTGTCGATCAGCTGGCGCTGCTGGCGACGGTGATCGCCGCCACCCTGGAACCCTCCTCGCGCTCGCTCTGGTCCGGTACCGATTCCGAGGGAAGGGCGCTACCGAACAGGTGATGTTCACCAACATCGCCGCGCCCGAGATCGTCCTCGGTGCCTCCCTGCTCGGGCTTCTTCATCACGCTCGGCCTCGACCGCGGCTTCGCCACCCTCCTGATCGCGCACGTGATGTTCTGCATCGCCTACGTCACGATCACCGTGCGGGCCAGACTGTCTGGATTCGATCCGATGCTCGAGCAGGCCGCGCAGGATCTGGGCGCTACCGCCGTGGGTCACGTTCTGGAAGGTCACGCTCCCGCTGATCTTCCCGGGGATCCTGGCCGGCGCCTTGCTCGCGTTCGCGCTCTCGATCGACGACTTCGTCACCTCGAACTTCGTCGCCGGGCTCGCACGGTGACGTTCCCTCTGTGGGTCTACGGTGCCGTCAAGGTGGGGATCCCGCCGCAGGTCTTCGTGTTCGGGACCGCGATCTTCATGGCCGGCCTCAGTGCTCGCCGTCCTCGCGCTCGTGTTCCAGGGTCGCGACGCGAGGCGCCAGTGCCGCCGCGCCGAGGAGTGAGGCGACCCGGGTGGGCGTCCTCGTGAACGCTTTCACGAGCGGCAGCCCATCTGCGCTCTGACCTGCGGAAACGGGTGTCGTTCGCCTTTGACGGAGCCGAAAGCGCTGCCTATACTGCCCGCGCTCGTGACCGGGGACCAGCGTCCTGATAACGCCTGGTCGGGCATGGGCACCGGGTGGTCCATCACGTCGACCTGATCGCGGGGATGCTCGCCTGGGGGCATCGGCTACCTGCTCGATAGCCTCTTCCGGGATCCACAAGGTGTTCCTGCCGATCGGATCATGCTCGGTGGAGCCGGAGGCATCTACATCGTCTACCTGCGGTACGGGAGGGGAGCAGTGACGAGCGTTGAACCGGAGCGCGAGGCGATGCGCGCGTGGCTCCCACTGGCGCCCGTCGCACTGGTTGCCGCGTTCGCGCTCGGTCAGGTCGTTGGCGCGGCAGCGGCGCGGCCTGGTCGGCGGCGATCGCGGTCGTGATCGTCACCGCGAACTTCGTCGCGAACGCCCTGTCGGTCGCGTGGGCCGCCCGCATCCCGCCGATGATCCCGTACGCGGTGGCGATGGGCGGGTTCGTCGTGCGACTCATCGTGCTCACGATGGCGCTCGTGCTCCTGAACACCTCTTGCCTGGTTCTCGCCGGTCGCCTTCGCCTCTGACCCTGGTGCCCGCCACGATCGGGTTGCTGGTCGTGTGGAGGCACGAACGCTTTCGGGCCGGCTCCAGGCAGACATGTGGTCCTTCCAGGGGACGGGTCCGCTGAACACTCTGCGTTCCTCGAGCAACGTTCGAGGCACCCAGCACCGAAAGACTTCGTCTTCACGGCTGCTGGGGCGGCGGAGTCAAGGTCTTCGGTTCGAAGTTCTGCCTGAACTTCGTCACGTTCCTGGTGATCCTCACTGCTTCAGGATCGTGTTCCTGCTGTTCTATCTGGCGTTCCGCGCGCCGACGGTGGTTCCCGGCAAGCTGCAGACGATGATGGAGCTCGGCGGTGACGTTCGTCCGCGAGCACGATCGCGATCCGGTTCTCCGAGCCAGGACGCCGATCGGTTCCTGCCGCTCCTCGCGTCCTTCTTCTTCTTCATCCTGATCGGGAACCTCTTCGAGGTGATCCGGGGTTCAGCTTCTCCGCGAACAGTCGTGCTCGCGTTCCCACTCACGCTGGCGATCATCGCCTGGCTCACCTACAACGGGGTCGGGCATCGCGAAGCACGGGTTCTTCGGCTACCTGAAGCACACGCATCATCAGCGAGGCTCCCGCCCTGCTGCGGTACTCACTCCTGATGTTCGATCGAGTTCGTCATCAACATCATCATCCGGCCGATCGACGCTGACGGTCCGTCTCACCGCCAACTTCGTCGCCGGGCACTTCCTGCTCGTCGATCTTCTTCCTGGGCACCGTCTTCTTCCTGGAGGACGGCCCGAAGACGTGGATCCTCGCCCCGTTCTCGTTCGCGTTCGCGGTCGCGCTCGTCGGGCTTCGAGATCTTCGTCGCGGGCCTGCAAGCGTTCATCTTCGCCATCCTCACCGGCTCGTACATCGGTGGCGCGTTGGCGGAGGAGCACTGAGAAGGGAGGCATCGATGTTCCATCTCATCGCACAGGCCGCGGATATCACGCCGGGCCTGAAGACGATCGGCAAGGGCCTCGTGAGTCGGCCTCGCCGCCGATCGGCCCGGGGATCGGCCTCGGCGTCCTGATCGGCAAGTCGGTCGAGGCCATGGCGCGCGTCAACCGGAGTACGCGAACCAGGTCCGCACCACGCATGTTCATCGGCATCGGATCTGATCGAGGCGCTGGCGCTGTTCGGCATCGCGTTCTCGTTCATCATCTGAGGGAGGCGGATCGTGCTCGGGAGTCCTCATCCGTCCTCGCGCAGGAGTCGGTGAGCGACAAGAGAGACCTGTATCCCGACAGGCGAGCGAGCTCGATCGTCGGTGCGCTCGCGTTCGCGATCCTGTTCTACTTCATGTGGAAGTGGGTGATCCTCGGGTCAACACGCCTGCCTCGAGGAGCGGCGCGCACAGATCCAGGGCCAGCTCGAGAGCGCCGAGCAGACGCGGCAGCAGGCGGAACGCGAGCTGGGCTGAGTACCAGACGCAGCTCGCGAGCGCGCGCGAGGACGCCAACCGGATCATCGAGGAGGCGCGCGAGACCGCCGAAGCAGTTCCGCCGCGACATCCAGGCGAAGGCGGAGGAAGAGTCGCGGAACATCGTGGCGCGCGGCCCAGGACGAGATCCGCGCCGAGCGCGACCGTGTGTTCAACGAGCTGCGTGCCCAGGTGGCGGACATCGCCGTGACCCTCGCCGGGCGCGTGGTGGGCGCCGAGCTCGACACGAAGTCCCATCAGCGCCTGATCGACGAGTACATCGAGCAGGTCGCCTCGGGCGCGAACGGGCAGGGCGGCTGAGCGGGACGATGGCCGAATTCCTCGACCGACTCTTCGGGAAGGACCAGCGCATCCGCGGATACGCGATCGGCGCTCGTCGCCATCGCGGGAGGCCGAGGGCGTCCTCGACACCGTCGGGGACGAGCTCTTCTCCTTCGCGAAGCGCGGTCGAGCAGAACTCGCAAGCTCCGGGAGGCGCCTCACGGACCGGGCGCTCCCGGTGGAGAACCGTCGTGCGCTCGTCCACGACATCCTGGGCGACCGGGCCAACCCGGCGACGCTCACGGCGATCTCGCTGTTGATCGACGCCGGCCGCGCTCGCGACCTCAGGAAGATCGCCGAAGGTGTCGTGGCCCTGTCGGCGGAGCAACACCAAGCACGCGGTGGCCGAGGTCCGAAGCGCGGTCCCGCTCAACGACCGGCAGCGCAAGCGTCTGGAGGAGGCGCTCTCGCGCGCCACCGGACGGACGATCGAAGCGAAGGTCGTGGTCGACCCAACCCTCGTCGGCGGCGTGGTCGCGCGCGTCGGAGACCTCGTCTTCGACGGCTCGATCGCGAGCCGCCTCGAGGACGCCAAGCACGCACTGGGGAGCTGAATCGGTGATGGCACTCAACCTGGATCCCGCCTCGATCGCGGAGGCGCTGCGCAAGAACGTCGAAAGCTGGAGTCCCTCGATCGAGCGCGAGGAGGTCGGCCGCGTCATCGAGTCCGGGGACGGGATCGCCCGCGTGTCCGGCCTGCCACAAGCGATGGCGAACGAGCTGCTCGAGTTCCCGGGGAGCTCCTCGGGCTCGCGTTCAACCTCGACGAGGACGAGATCGGCTGCATCGTCCTCGGCGACGCCTCCCGATCGAGGAGGGCGATCCGGTGCAAGCAGACCGGGAAGATCCTCTCGATCCCGGTGGGCGACGGCTTCCTCGGCCGCGTCGTCGACGCCTTGGGGCGGCCGTTGGACGACAAGGGATCGATCCCGTCGGACAGCAGCGCGGGTGCTTGGAGCTCCAGGCGCCCAACGTCGTGTCGCGCCAGCCCGTGAAGGAGCCGCTCTACACCGGGATCGCCGCGATCGACGCGATGACGGCGATCGGCCGCGGCCAGCGCAGAGCTGATCATCGGCGACCGCCAGACCGGCAAGACCGCGATCGCGCTCGACGCGATCATCGCGCAGAAGCCGTTCTGGGGACGGACCAGGCGGTCAAGTGCATCTACGTCGCGATCGGCCAGAAGGCCTCGACCGTGGCCGAGGTCGGTCGAGACCCTGCGCGAGAACGGCGCCCTCGAGTACACCGTCATCGTCAACGCGGCGGCCTCGGATCCCGCGCCGTTCCAGTACATCGCCCCGTACGCCGGTGCCGCGATCGGCGCGCACTGGATGTACGAGGGCGACGACGCGCCTGATCATCTACGACGACCTGTCGAAGCAGGCGGTCGCCTACCGGGAGATCTCGCTGCTGCTCCGGCGCCCGCCCGGCCGCGAGGCCTATCCCGGGCGACGTCTTCTACCTGCACTCCCGACTGCTCGAGCGCTCGGCCAAGCTGTCCGACGAGCTCGGCGGAGGCTCCCTGACGGCGCTCCCGATCATCGAGACGAAGGGCGGCGACGTCTCGGCGTACATCCCCACGAACGTCATCTCGATCACGGACGGCCAGATCTACCTCGAGCCGGAGCTGTTCTTCTCCGGCGTCCGCCCGGCCATCAACGTCGGCATCTCGGTATCGCGCGGTGGGCGGGAACGCGCAGGTCAAGGCGATGAAGGACGTCGCCGGGCGGCTCCGGCTCGACCTGGCGCAGTTCCGCGCGCCTCGAGGCCTTCGCCCAGTTCGGCTCCGAGCTCGACAAGGCCTCGCAACAGCAGCTCGCCCGCGGGGCCCGCGTCGTCGAGGTCCTCAAGCAGCCGCAGTACCAGCCGCAGACCGTCGAACGTCAGGTCGTGCGCGATCTGGACCGTCACGTCGGGACACCTGGACCGGTACCCGGTCGAGGACGCGAAGCGGTTCGTGGAGAACTTCCAGGAGGCGATCGAGGCGCGGCACCCGAGATCTTCGCGGCGATCCGCGACACCGGGAAGCTGGATGAGGCGACCTGGAGGCTCGCTCGCACGAGCCGTCGAGCGAGTTCGCGGCCACCTTCGCTCCGACGGGCGAGGCACCGGCTCGGAGTCCGCGATCGGGAGGACGACGGCGACCGATCCGGTCAAGCCGACGTCGGATGGGACCGGATGTCCTCGGCGGACGACGAGAACGAGGCCGAGCCGCCGGCCACGGATCGAGGATGCCGGAGCTCCGCCCGGCGACGCCGAGCCGACCGAGACGGGCTGAGCGGGTGGGCGCGAAGCTCCGCATCGTCCGTCGGCGGATCCGCTCGGTCCAGTCGACGAAGAAGATCACGCGGGCGATGGAGCTGATCGCGTCCTCGCGGATCGTGAAGGCGCAGCCGCGCGTGGAGGCCTCGCGTCCCTACGCCGAGCAGCTGACGAAAGCGATGGAGGACGTCGCGTCGAGGTCGGCGTCCATCGACCATCCGCTGCTCGAGCGATCGCGGAGTCCGCCACGAAGATCGGCGTGCTGGTGATCACGTCGGACCGGGGGCTCGCGGGCGCGTACAACGCGAACGTCCTGAAGATCGCCGAGCAGCACCTGCGGGAGGTCCGCGGCCGCGGGCTGGAGCCGGTCCTCTACGTGATCGGCAAGAAGGGCGTCGGGTACTTCCGGTTCCGCGGCGTGCCGCATGCGGGCATCGTGGCAGGGCTTCAGCGAGGTCCCGCCGTACGAGAAGGCCGAGGTAGTCGGCCGGCAGCTGATCGCAGGATTTCGCGGATGAGACGATCGACGAGCTGCATTGCGCGTACACCGACTTCCGGTCGGCGTTCACGCTGCGGGCGACGTCCAAGCGCTTCCTGCCGATCGCCCCGGAAGAGGTGACGGGGCGCGGCTCGCGAGACGGTGCCCGGCCGAGTACCTCTTCGAGCCGGAGCCGGCGGAGATCCTGGAGCACCTCCTGCCCCAGTACGTCGTCACGAAGGTCTACGCGGCGCTGCTGGAGTCGGCCGCGTCGGAGAACGCTGCTCGCCGTCGCGCGATGAAGGCCGCGACCGACAACGCGGACGATCTGATCAAGATCCTGACGCGGCAGGCGAACCGGGCGCGTCAGGACGAGATCACGACGGAGATCCTGGAGATCGTCGGCGGCGCCGAGGCGCTGTCCGCCGCAGGAAGGGATGATCCGATGCCTGAGACGAACGAGAAGCACGACGAACACGCGAACGGCCGCGTGGTCGGGTGATCGGACCGGTGGTGGACGTCGGAGTTCCCGCCGAACCAGCTCCCCGAGATCAACACCGCGCTGACGGTCGACATCACGATCGACGGCAGCTGACCACCACGATCACCTGCGAGGTCGCGCAGCACATCGGCGACTCACAGGTTCGGGCGATCGCGCTCAAGCCGACCGACGGTCTGATCCGAGGCACGCCGGTGATCAACACGGGCGCGCCGATCACGGTGCCCGTGGGCGAGGGCGTGCTCGGGCCACGTCTACAACGTGCTCGGCGAGCCGCTCGACACGGACGCCGCGAACATCCACGCCACCGAGCGGTGGCCGATCCACCGCGAGCCGCCGCCCGTTCGCCGACCTCGAGCCGAAGAAGGTCATGCTCGAGACCGGCATCAAGGTGATCGACCTGCTCGAGCCGTACGTCCAGGGCGGCAAGATCGGGATGTTCGGCGGCGCCGGCGTCGGGCAAGACCGTGATCATCCAGGAGATGATCCGCCGCCAGGCCGAGCAGCACGGCGGTGTGTCGGTGTTCGCCGGGGTGGGGGAGCGGACCCGCGAGGGCAACGACCTGTTCCTCGAGATGACCGAGTCCGGCGTGATCGACAAGACCGCGCTCGGTGTTCGGCCAGATGGACGAGCCGCCGGGCGTGCGGCTGCGCGTCGCGCTGTCGGCGCTCACGATGGCCGAGTACTTCCGCGACGTCGAGCACAAGGACGTGCTGCTGTTCGTGGACAACATCTTCCGGTTCACCCAGGCCGGCTCGGAGGTCTCGACGCTGCTCGGCCGGATGCCGTCCGCGGTCGGCTACCAGCCCAACCTGGCGGGCGAGATGGGCGACCTCCAGGAGCGGATCACGTCGCGCGCGGTGGACGTTCCATCACGTCGCTCCAGGCGATCTACGTGCCCGCCGACGACATCACCGATCCGGCGCCGCACGCGGCGTTCGCGCACCTGGACGCGACCACGGTGCTCTCCCGCGAGATCTCGGCCCTCGGGATCTATCCGGCCGTGGACCCGCTGGACTCGACGAGCCGCATCCTCGACCCGCGGTACGTCGGCGAGGATCACTACCGGGTCGCGCGGCGCGTGCAGGAGATCCTGCAGCGCTACAAGGACCTGCAGGACATCATCGCGATCCTCGGGATCGACGAGCTGTCCGAGGAGGACAAGGTCATCGTCGTCGCGCGCCCGCAAGATCCAGAAGTTCCTGTCGCAGCCGTTCTTCGTGGCCGAGCAGTTCACCGGGATCGCCGGGAAGTACACGCCGGTCGACGAGACGATCGCGTCGTTCCGGGGTCTGTGCGAGGGCGAGTACGACCATCTGCCCGAGCAGGCGTTCTTCCTGGTCGGCGGGATCGAGGAGGCCGTCGAGCAGGCGCAAGCAGCTGGAGGCGGTCGGCTCGTGACGGTCGAGGTCCACCTGGTCACGCCCGAGCGCGAGGTCTGGACGGGCGACGTCCAGATGCTGGTCGCGCGCGGGACCGACGGCGATGGTCGGGATCATCGGCGGGCACGCGCCGCTGCTGGTGCAGCTCGCGATCGCGCCGCTGCGGATGCAGCTCGAGGACGGCGCGTGGCTGGTCGCGCGGTCGTCGACGGCGGCTTCCTCGCACGTGTCCTCGGACGAGGGCGTGACGCGGGCCGACGTCCTGGCCGCGAACGCCGAGCTCGCGGACCAGATCGACGTGGCGGCCGCTCGCGCGCGCCTCGAGGAGCGCGCAGCGCGCGAGCGGCCGCCGACGACGAGCGTCGCCGCTGCCGAGGTCGCGAAGGCCGAGCGCGCGCATCGTCGTCGCCGGCTAGGGGCCCGGCGAGCCGGCTCGTCGGTCTACCATCGGGCGATGGATCGCCTCTCTCGTCACCGGTGGCGCGCGCCTCGACGGATCCGTCCGGGTCTCCGGCGCGAAGAACTCCGCGCTCAAGCTCGATGGCCGCCGCGCTGCTGGCGCCCGGGCGAAGCGTCGTGCGCAACGTGCCGCGGATCCGCGACTGCGCCGTCATGGCGCGAGCTGCTGGAGCACTTCGGCGTGCGGCGGTCGAGCTCCGCGACGGCGACGGCGGTGCTCGACGCGACCGAGGTCGACGCGCGTTCGAGGCGCCGCACGACCTCGTGGGGCAGATGCGCGCGTCGATCGTCGTGCTCGGGCCGCTGCTCGCCCGCACCGGGCGCGCTCGCGTCTCGCTGCCCGGCGGCGACGAGATCGGCGCGCGACCGGTCGAGCTGCACGTCCGCGGACTCGAGCGGATGGGCGCGACCGTGCGCTCCGAGCACGGCTTCCTGCGTCGCCGAGGCGCCGTCGCTGCGCGGCGCGTCGATCACGCTCGACTACCCGAGCGTCACCGCCACCGAGAACCTCCTGCTCGCGGCGGTGCTGGCGCAGCGGCACCACCGTGATCGACAACGCGGCGCGCGAGCCCGAGATCGCCGACGTCGGCCGACGTTCCTGGTGTCGATGGGCGCCGAGGTGCAGGGCGCCGGCAGCAGCACGATCGCGATCGACGGCGTGGACGAGCTGCGTCCGGCCGATCACGACGCCGTCCCCGACCGGATCGAAGCGGGCACGTGGGCGGCGGCGGCCGTCGCGACGCAGGGCGACGTCACGATCGAGAACGCCCGGCCCGAGCACCTCGACCTGTTCCTCACGAAGCTCGGCGGACGCCGGCGCGGAGGTCTCGCGTCAGCGGCGAGGGGCTGCGCGTCCGGCAGCACGGACAGCGCGCGCGCGCTCGACTTCGTCACGCTCCCGTACCCGGGGATCGCCACCGACTTCCAGCCGATCCTCCTCGCGATGCTCGCCGTCGCGGACGGGACGAGCATCGCGACGGAGAACGTCTTCGAGGGCCGGTTCACCTACATCGGCGAGCTCCAGCGGATGGGGGCGGACATCAGCCCGGAGGGCACCACGCCGTGATCCGGGGCGTCCCGCGCCTGTCCGCCGCGCCCGTCCGCGCGCCGGACATCCGCGCCGGCGCGGCCCTCGTGATCGCCGCGCTCGTCGCCGACGGCGTCACCGAGGTCGCCGACGTGCACCACATCGATCGCGGATACGCAGGACTTCGAGCACAAGCTCTGGTTTCGCTCGGCGCGCGAGGTCCGTCGCGACGGCGATCCGGTCGTGATCCCCGGACCCGGCGGAGCTTCGTTGATCCCGTGCAGCTGCCGCCGGACGCGCTGGCACCCCGGGGGCACCGGCGACCGCGCTGGACCCGGCGATCTCTGCGGCCTGCGGTCGTGACCTGGGGTGCTGTGGCAGGCGCATCGGCGTCTTCGTCGTCGGGCAACCTCGTGCTCGCGCAGGTGCTGGTGGCGGACCATCGTGCTGCTCGGTGATGGGCGTGGGATCAGCCCAACGCGGACCGCGGGGTTGCCGACAGATCGTGGCGACCGTCGCCGCCGACCTCGCGTTCCTCGCGGCGATGCTCGCTGTGGCTCACCTGGAGGCGCCAGGGACTGGCGCGCGGCTCGTGGGGATCTGCGTTCGGCGCGACGGGCCTGCGCGTGACGCCGCGGTGGGGCTTCGGCTTGGCGGGCTGCTGCTGTACGTGGCGGTCGCCGGGGTGGTCGTCGCCGTCCCGCTCCTCTCGGCTGTTCCGAGCGGCTGTTCGGTGCGGCACGTGTCGCCCAGCCGGACAGATCGCCACGAGCGATCTCGCTCCGGGCGCGAAGGTCCTCGCGGCGTTCCTGGCGCCGTGGTGCTCGCCCCGATCACCGGAGGAGCTGCTTCTACCGCGGGATCTTCTACCGCAGCCTCCGCGATCGGCACGGGGCGTCGTGCTCGGCGGTGCTGGTCAGGTCTCCGCCGTCTGTTCGGCGCCGTCCACGTCGTCGATGCGCCCCGTGGCGCGACGTGTCGTGTTCCTCCAGACGCTGATGGTGCTTCACGGGGTCGGCCTCGCGTTGATGCTACGAGCGGCGCGCGAACCTCGGTCGCCAGACATCGCTGCGCACATGGCCTTCAACGTCATCGGCGTCAGTACGCGATCTTCCAGCGGGGCGTGAGCGGCCCCGTATCCTGAGCGCACGCAGGCACAGGGGGTGCCGGCGGATGCCCGACGTTCCCCACCGCATGCCGTGGTTCGACGCCTTCGTCGTGTCGGTCGAACGGCTCGGCAGGAGTACCGCGACGGCCGCCGGCTGGACTGGGAGGGCGACATCGCGTTCCTCGTGGAGGCCGAGCCGGACAGAGCGCCTGCCCGTCGACGTCTGGGCGATCACCTCGACCTGTGGCACCCGGAACGCCGCCGCCGGGCGGCGGGCGTCGTCGACAGGCGACGAGGCAGGCGAGCGGCGCCGCCTCCTGAGCGCCGCGCCGTACACGCGCGTTGGAAGGCCATCGTCGCTCAGGGCAGCCTCGACCCGGTGCGGGCATGATGCAGGGCACAGCTCAAGGTTCGCGGCGACCTGCCCACGATCGTCCGCTACGTCCGAGCCGCCAACGAGCTCGTGCGGCTCACCGGCGGGGTCGGACGCCGCCTTCCCGGACGAGCGCTAGCATGCGCGCCGTCGTGTTCGCCGGCGCCGGCGGGCGGAGGTCACCGTGCGCCACGGTCTGACCGGGACATACGAGCGTCCGACCGACGCGATACGGGTCGTGCACCTCGATCTGCGGCAGCGACCTGCACTTCCTCCATGCCAAGGCCCCGATCGAACCGGGCGGGTCGCCCGGCCACGGGTAGCCGGTGTGGTGGAGGTCTGGCGGGGAGGTCCGGCGCTTCCGGCCCGGCGACCACGTCGTCGTCGCCTTCGACATCGCCTGCGGCGCGTGCTGGTTCTGCGACCGCGGCCAGACCTCGCTCTGCGAGGACTTCCAGAACCTGGGCGCCGGGGCGTTGGGGGCGGCCTGCCCGGCGCGCGCAGGCCGAACGCGTGCGGATCCCCGTCGCGGACGTGAACCTGCCTCAGCGTCCCCGACGACGTCGAGGACGAGCGCGCTGTTCACCGGCGACGTGCTCACGACCGGTCTGTACGCCGCGGGCCTCGCGCGCCGATCCGGGCGGGAACGTCGGTCGCCGTGATCGGCGTGGGACCGGTCGGTTTCTTCGCGTCCAAAGCCACGGCGCGGGCGCGCGGCGCGACGGTCTACGCGGTGGACCGTGCGGCGCCCCGGCTCGCTGGCACGACCGCCACCGACGCCGACGCGATCGACGCCACCGCCGTCCACGCGCCGATGGCCCTGGCCGAGCGCACCGGCGACCGGGGCCCCGACGTGGTGATCGAGGCGGTCGGGACGCCGGAGAAGGCCTACGCCACGGCGATCGAAACGGTCCGTCGGGGCGGCGACGTCGTGGTGGTGGCATGTACGCCGGAGAGTCGGTCGAGCTCCAGCTCGGGGGTCTGCCCCCAGGCGCGTGGGCTGACCGATCCCGCTTCGCCGGGATCTGCCCAGTGCACACCTGGTGGGAGCAGGCCATGCAGGACCTGCGGAGGCGGCGGCTGGATCAGGGCCGTTGATCAGCCATCGCCTGCCGCTGGCCGAGGCCGCGCAGGGGGTACGCGCTTTGTTCGACCGCCGGGAGGCCACGAGGTCGTGCTGATCCCGTGAGCGTCACGTTCCGCCGGGATGACCCGGTGGGGCTCGTGGTGGTGGGAGATCTGCTCATGGCGAACCTCGAACGCGATCCCCGGCGCGGCGGTTGCTGCGCGAGGTGTCGATGCACTGCGGGCCGCCGACGCGACGTCGCGGTGACGCTGCGCTGTTCTCCATATCCGGCGTCGTGGTCGCCGCGGGCGCGGACCCGCCGCGAGGGTCGTCGTCGGGCCGACGCCGTCCGGCTGTCAAAGCAGCGGCGGCCTCAGTTCGGGATTGCCCGACGTCTTCACGCCGGAGAGGCGGGCGGTGCTGGCCGCCATCGCGAGCGGCCGGGTCCGGTGCAGGCGCAGTGCTGCGTCTGCCGCGATCCGCCGCCTTACGATGCTCTATCGGCTCACTGCAGGCGAAGGGAGGGGTCATCGCCACCGACGCGCCCGCGCGGGCGGACGGAACCGCGTCGCCTGACCGGTCGGGGCGGCGGTGGCTCCCGGAATTGCTTCATCGTGGTCGCCGTCCTGCTGTTCGTTGCGGGTGGGGCGGACGCGATCGCCCACGCGATCGCCGGTCGCCAGTGCATGTCGCAGCCGCAGCCGTCCGCGGAGGCGGGCTGGACGGTCCTGCGCCGCGCCGACGCCGGGACGTTGCACCGGGTGGTGCTCGTGCGCGTTGATCGCGTGGACGTGACCGCGATCGACGGCTACGAGGGCACCGCCGCCGACCTCGCGCAACGGTACGAGACCGGCGTCCTGGCGGGCCAGCTCGACCAGCTGTCGATCGGCGATCCGGAGTCAGGGCGCTCGAGGACAGCACGCCGACCGTCCGCTACGCCTACATCGGGATCACCCATGACGGCGTGGCGGTGGAGGAAGATCGTCACCACCGCCGTGGACCAGGACGGCTGGGGCCCGGTGTTCGACGCGTTCGCGCCGAAGGGCGCGCTCGCGTCCGTGGTCACCGACCTGACGTCGATGATCGACCGCACCGAGGTCGGCAGGCGTACGCGAGGCGACACGCCGACGCAGATCCACACTCCGCTGTTCCAGCCGCGGCAGCGGCGTTCTGGGTCTTCGTGGCGTTCCTCGTCTACGGCGTCGTGCGCATGGCCGACGCCCTCGTCGCTCTCTCGCACATCTCGGGTTCCGGATGGACGCTGTCGTGGTTATTGCTGGCGCTCTACGCGCTGCCGTCATCGTGCACGATCTGCCTGGACCTCTCACAGCAATGCGTGGC